>Ga0070727_10000324_pt1 | contig 61589 bp, 57 predicted proteins | sample tdAd472_FD_66722 | JGI IMG/M metagenome (GOLD analysis project Ga0070727, IMG submission 66722) | Marine sediment microbial communities from the Atlantic coast under amendment with organic carbon and nitrate - tdAd47.2 | ecosystem: Environmental > Aquatic > Marine > Coastal > Sediment | place... | reverse complement strand
GCGAAGCGTCCTGATCGCCATGAAGCGCACAATGATATGCGGCTGACCGAAATATCCAAGCCCCCAGGCAAGGCTGGAGATGACACCCGCGATCGTCAGCCCGCCAAACATATTCATGAGCCCCGGGTCGATCTCGCCAATTGTATTGGATATGGCCTTCCCGCCACCCATGTCGAAGAAAGCGACAACAGGCACCAGGATAAGGGCGACAAACATTATACAGCCCTGGACGAAGTCAGTCATGCTTACCGCAAGGAAGCCGCCGAACAGTGTGTAAGCAACAACCACGCCTGCGGTCGCGAACAGGCCCACTTCATATGACATGCCGAATGAAGCCTCAAAAAGCTTGCCACCGGAGACAACCCCGGCAGATGTATAAAGCGTGAAGAAAATAATGATGACCACAGAGGACAGAACACGCAGCATGTGCGAGCTGTCGTGAAATCGCTTTTCAAAATAATCTGGAATGGTAATCGCGTCATCCGCGATCTCGGTGTAGACCCGCAGGCGCGGTGCCACATACAGATAGTTCAGGAATGCCCCGGCCATCAGGCCAACCGCGATCCAGGCGCTCGATAGCCCAGAGACATAGACTGCCCCCGGCAAGCCCATCAGCATCCAGCCGCTCATATCTGATGCGCCGGCAGAAAGGGACGCCACAGCAGGGCTAAGTTGCCGGCCGCCCAGCATGTAGCCAGATACGTCATCTGTGGATTTCTTGTAGGCATAGAGCCCGATACCCATCATCAAAATGAAATAGGCCGCCAGTGAAATCATCACTTCTATCTGCATTGTCTCCTACCCCTTAGGTTCTTAATATATCTGTTAAACAAACGCCCGGTCACACAGGTGCCGGGCGCCCATCATGGTTTCGCTGTTACGCTTCAGGGCCTTGTCTGGCCGCTACCGTGCACCTTGTATTTGAAGGTTGTCAGCTGCTCGAGCCCCACCGGTCCACGCGCATGCATCTTGCCGGTGGCAATGCCGATTTCGGCCCCCATGCCGAATTCACCACCATCAGAAAACTGGGTTGACGCGTTATGCATAACCACTGCGCTATCGGTCATATCCATGAACAGGTCTGCGGCTTCCTGATCTTCGGTAATGATCGCGTCGGTGTGCTTGGACGAATGCTGGTCTACGAATGAGACGGCGTTCGACACGCCGTTCACCAACTTCACTGACAGGACAGCATCCAGATATTCGGTGCTGAAATCGTCTTCAGCAGCCTCTTTGATCCGGTCATCGATTGTCATGGCGAGCCCGTCACCACGGAATTCACAGTCCGGCATGGCATCAAGAAGGCGCGGCAGAACATCTGGCGCGATCTCGCGGTCGATAACAAGGCTCTCCGTGGCGCCGCAAATACCTGTGCGGCGCAGCTTGGCATTCTTCACAATAGCCACTGCCTTATCGATGTCAGCCGCCGCATGGATATATGTGTGACAATTCCCGTCCAGGTGCTGAAGTGTTGGTACTTCAGCCTGTTCCGTCACCAGTTTCACCAGGCCCTTGCCGCCGCGTGGGATCACAAGGTCGATATATTCCGCACACTTAAGAAGATGCGTTACCGCCGCCCGATCACGCGTATCAACAAACTGGATTGTATCTTCCGGCAGCCCGGCTTCCTTAAGCCCCTGCTTCATGCAAGCAACAATGGCGCTTGTGGAATGATAGCTTTCGGATCCGCCGCGCAAAATAACTGCGTTCCCTGACTTGAGGCACAAGGCACCGGCGTCCGCCCCCACGTTCGGGCGGCTCTCGTAGACCATACCAATGACACCTATCGGCACGGCTACACGCTCAACCTTCAAGCCGTTCGGGCGGTCGAACATCGCCAACTGGCGCCCAACAGGGTCCGGCAATTCGACAATCGCCTCAAGCGCATCTGCCATGGCCTCCACCCGGTCATCGTTCAGTATCAGGCGGTCGATAAAGGCATCATTGCGACCCTCTTCGCGCGCGCTGGAAACGTCCCTCTCATTCGCCGCGACAATCAGTTTCTTGTCTGCGCGCAAAGCCCGTGCTGCAGCCAACAGGGCAGCGTTCTTTTGCTCAGTCGTTGCCGTTGCCAGCTTTCTGGAAGCAATACTCGCGCGCTTGGCAAGCAGATGGACATATTCTCTGATTTCGTTGGACAGGGAGGTCATGATTGGCTCCGTTTGTGTTATTGGAAAAATGATGTGCTGCTAGGGGCTTACTTAAGCTCAAGCGCGCGCTCGTAAGCGGCTTTGGTCGTGCTTTTCATCAACAGGTCCAGCATATGATCCTGCCGCAACTGTGCCAGGCCAGCCTGTGTGGTACCGCCTTTGCTGGTAACTGACGTACGCAGCTCGCTGATCGGTGCATCCGTGCTGGCGGCCATTTCCGTTGCCCCAACCATGGTCTGGATAACCAACGTGCGGGCATCCTTTTCCGCAAAGCCAAGCTCTCTCGCACCTTCGATAAAGCTTTCGATAAACTGGAATACATAACCAGGCCCGCTGCCGGACACGGCTGTCAGGCGATCAAGCTCGTCTTCGGATCGAACCCAGACTGCCTTGCCTATACGCTCCATCAGATCCCCCACCGTTTCCTTAAGGGCGGTCGGGCAATCGTTGGTGGCATAGATTCCAGTGGCACCTTTGCCAATCAGCGCTGGCAGGTTGGGCATGACGCGGATCACTGGAACATCGCCAAGCACACGCCTCAGGCTATCCATGCTGAACCCCGCCGCAATGGAAACCATGCAACCACCATCCTTGAGGCGAGCGGTATAATCCGGCATGACAGCTTCGATCATCTGCGGCTTGACCGCGATAATAATAATATCGAACTGGTCTGAACCCAGCGCGGAAGCTTCGCTCAGAACACGAACGCCCTCAGGCACATCCGGCTTGGCCGGGTCCACAACAGTGAAATGAATATCCTCGCGAGTGCTCCAGCATCCCAGCATTGCCCCGCCCATACGGCCACAACCGACCATCAGAATATCCATTCTTTCGCTCCATTTCTTAACGCCATACGGCATTTGATTTCATTCGGCCAAGCGCATTGCCCCGACAAAAGCGTGGCTGCTCGGCTGGAGCTAAATATTAGAATTCAAATGATATTTTCAAGTCTAAATTTCCAGAAGGTCAGGAGCACTGACACATATTTTAGCCATAAGACAATGTTTTTTATGAGATAATATGAATATTTCCACCAATCATTTCGTTTGAAATTAATTTTAATTCAAAATATTTCTGGCATAATTGAACAATGCCCCCTATATGAGGGGCCGAGTTTTGGCCATGAAAAAGGAGATTCTGTTGTGTCTATGTCCAAGCGTATCGTCGTCAAAATCGGCTCAAGCCTGTTGGCCCACAGCCAGCAATTGACGCTGCGGTATGCCTTCATGCACGGCTTGATGAGCGACATCGCGCGCCTCAAGGAACAAGGCTACGAGGTGGTGCTTATGTCCTCAGGCGCAGTCGCCCTCGGACTAAATGCGATCGGCAAGACACCAGAGGAAGCAGGCATTCTGGACAAGCAGGCCGCCGCCGCGTACGGCCAGCCGCTTCTCCTTAACGCCTACAAGCAGGTAGCCCACGAATTCGGTTTCGACATAGCGCAAATCCTGGTCACCTTGGGCGACATGGAAGGCCGACGCCGGTTCATCAACATCAAGAACACGTTAGAGCGCCTGTTCGAGAATGGCATCATGCCAATCGTGAACGAAAACGACACGGTGACAACAGAAGAGCTGCGTGTGGGCGACAATGACCGCCTGGCAGCCAAAGTGGCCCAGATGATTCAGGCTGATCACCTTGTTCTGCTGACAAGCATCGACGGGCTTTACGACCGTCCACCGTCAGAACCTGGCGCCCAGTTCATCGAAAAGCTGGAGGATGTCAGCACCTATCTGGAGGCAACCACCGGCACCAACGCGCTGGGTAGCGGCGGAATGTACACCAAACTGCAGGCAGCCAACATGGCACAACATGCCGGTTGCAGCACGATCATCGCTGAAGGCGTTATTGAACGCCCGCTCTTATCTGTTCTTGAGGGTGAGCGCCGTCACACAACTTGCACCGCCATCGGCACACCGGCTTCCGCCTGGAAAGTATGGCTGACCAACAGGCTGCAGGTAGCCGGCAGCCTGATCCTGAAACAGAGCGCCGCCGATGAATTGGTTTCAAGCCCGCAAGCAGTCAAACACACGGATATCGTTTCCGTCGCGGATACATTCCAGAAGGGTGACATCCTGCATATCTATGATGAAAAGGGGCAGGAAATTGCCCGCGGCTTGACGAACTTCAGCTCAGACGAAGTGCTTTTGCTGGCGCGGCACCCGGAAGCCACAACAGGGGAGCTTCTGGGCTATTCCGCCGTACCGGATGTGATAACCACGAAAAATCTGGTGATCCTCAACGACAATCACCTGTCTTGGGATGTGCCAACAGAAGACCTGCAACAAGTGGCGTCCTAGCCAGGCAGGCATGGACACCCAATAAACCATTCACCAGCCTCGCGCTATTCCTGGCGCGGGGCTGCTTTGTCATAGTTGAAGGTTTTCGGCACATCCGCACCACCGGAAATAATGAAGGACATGGCTTCATCCATCTTCCAGTTGGTAGGCGTGACATATTCCACCGGCACAATCTCAAGATACCCTGACGTGGGATTGGGCGTTGTCGGCACATAAACGGCCGCCAATTCCCGCCCGGTTGTTGTGTCCTTGAACGTACGGGTTACAAGCCCGACAGTCTTCATGTCGCGCGACGGAAATTCAATCAGCACAACCCGCTCCACGTCGTTCGAGCTGGTCTGCACTGCATCCGCGAGCCGCTTGATGGTGCGGTAAATGGATTTCGCCACCGGGATGCGGTCGACCGTCTGCTCGAAAAGCGTGAGAACCTTTTGCCCCACATAACGCGACGCCAACCAGCCGACCACATAAAAAAGAAGCAAAAGAACAATCACCGAAAGCGACGTATTGAAGAAGGGCGACTTTATGATTTCATAAAGCGCATTATCTGGCCGGACGCCCGCCGTCATCCACTTGATAATCGGCGCCGCCAGATCATTGATAAATTCCAGGATCACCGAAATCAGCAACAAGGTCAGCCAGATGGGGATCAGCGTAAACAACCCCACAAGCATGTTGCGGCGAATTTGAGCCAGCAGGGATGGCTTGTTTTCACTGTCCATGACACTTTTCTCCCTTCGGCACTTGAGGCCACTTCATTGCAATGCGCTAATGATACACTGAGTGCCGCGCAGAAAGTCTATATGTTTTGCATGTGCTTGATTTTAAATGGTGGTCGGTATTGGGTTCGAACCAACGACCTCATCGATGTCAACGATGCGCTCTACCAACTGAGCTAACCGACCGTCCCATTCATATATGGAGGCCCGACCCGCAAGCGGGTGGGAACGGGCCAGTGTTTACACCGCTGCCCACGACCGCGCAAGCCAAATTTTATAGCCAGCCTGCATGCAAGATCTGCGATGACTTCGCCCCGAAATCGCGATAGGGTAAAACCATGACACAAGAAAGCTGCGACGATACGAGCGGGAATGTTGAGAAGGCGCCAGCCCCCTTCCTGTGCCGGCCCGCCCCCAAACTGGGGCCGTTCGTTTTTGCCCTGCCGCACAGCGGACGCTTCTATCCAAAAGCCATGCGGGCAGCCACGCACCTCTCAGACCATACGCTGCGGCTATCGGAAGATGCCTTCGTGGACCGCCTATTCAAGAGCGCCCCAGAATCTGGTGCCACACTATTGATCGCAACCCACGCCCGCGCCTACCTGGACCTGAACCGAGACGAGACGGAACTGGACCCCACCATGTTCAACCCCGCCCTTGACCCTACAATGGTCCAGGAAACCCACAGGGTGAAAGCCGGGCTGGGGATTATCCCAAGATTGGTGGCGGAAAATGTTCCCATCTATACGAAGCAGCTGCCAGCCCGAGAAGCCTTTTTCCGGATCGACCAAATCTACAAACCCTATCACGAAAAGCTGGCCGGATTGATTAACACGCGACGGAAGCAGTTCGGCTACGCGGCCATAATTGATTGCCATTCCATGCCATCGGAAAATAAAGGCAACAAGCGTTACGGCCCCGATATCGTCTTGGGAGACAACTGGGGGGCGGCTTGCAGTCGCGACCTGACCTCCATCGCTGAAGAACTTCTGATCCGTGCCGGCTTCCGTGTGCGCCGGAACGTCCCCTATTCCGGAGGCTTCACAACACAATATTACGGCGACCCAAACCAGGGACAGCACGCATTGCAGATTGAAATCAACCGCGCAATCTATATGAATGAATACAAGCTGGAGCCATTACCCGAATTCAAAGAAATTCGCGATAAAATTCAGTGGTTTAGTGAAAACCTGATCGCTCGCTTCACAGAACTCCAAGCCGCCCGCTACGATACCGGCCAGCCCCTCGCTGCTGAATAGCGATCCCCACCCACCTGTCACCCCAAAAGGCCACATAATCACCCCGATTTCGGGCCAATCAACTATTCCCAAAAATTGCGTGATAGGAAAATTTTAGTAACAAAATTTCCTTTTCTGGACCGAACAGTTCACAAGTGTTTCAAAAACAACACTTTTTAACTTTTCTCGAGACACGCAATAAAAAGCGCCCTTTTTCTGATCTTTTTATTCCTAAAGCAGGCTTACTATCCGTCTTTGTAGGTATCGAGTGCATTCGCTGTGCTTCTGGGAGGTTGGCAGCGAAGACTGAAACCACACCTTAAAAAACACGGAGGGGTTCTGTGGACACCATGAAAAAATTCCTATTAGGTACGTCCTGCGTAGCGATGGCTGCAGTTTTGCCGACTGTCGCAGCTAGCGCGCAAGATAATGCTTCGGCTGATGATAGCGGAGTGGCGATTGAAGAAGTTGTTGTTACCGGTTCGCGCCGGGCAGCACGCTCTGCGGCAGACACGCCAGCACCAGTTGACGTCATCAGCGGCGACCAGTTTGCGAACCAGGGCGACGGCGACATGTCGAACCTGCTGCGGACCGTTGTACCATCCTATAACGTAAACGCGCAGCCGATTTCGGATGCCGCGACACTTGTGCGTCCGGCAAACCTTCGCGGCCTTGCGCCTGACCAGACGCTGGTTCTCTTGAACGGTAAGCGTCGCCACCGCGCAGCCGTGATCGCCTTCCTTGGCGGCGGCATCTCTGACGGCGCGCAAGGTCCTGACATCTCTGTCATTCCTGCTATTGCACTGAAGAAGGTCGAAGTACTGCGTGACGGTGCGGCCGCACAATATGGTTCAGACGCCATCGCGGGCGTGATGAACTTCGTCCTGCGTGATGATGCCGAAGGCGGCAGCGTTGAAGCCAAATGGGGTCAAACCTATGAAGGCGACGGCGACCAGCTCCAGCTTTCCGCTAACCTTGGCCTGCCGCTTGGCGACAACGGCTTTGTAAACTTCTCCGCTGAATGGCGCGAGCAAGACCCAACAAGCCGCAGCGTACAGCGTGACGATGCGCAAGCCCTGATCGATGCTGGCAACACCAGCGTTCGCCAACCGTATGCCCAGATCTGGGGCCAGCCTGAAGTGCGCGATGACTGGAAAGTCTTCATGAACGCAGGCATTAACACCGGTTCCGGCGAAGCCTATATGTTTGGTAACTATGCCGAACGTGAAGTTGAAGGCGGATTCTTCTTCCGCCACCCAGATGCCCGTAGTGGCGTTTACAACCAGTCAGTGGGCCTGTTTAACGACGACGGCACACCAGTATTGGACGCTGAAGGCAATCAGGAGTTTGTCAATGCACGCCTCGTTGGTGACTTGACACCAGGTGATGGCATTAATTGTCCAGGCGCTATCAACTTCAACGCTGGCGAAGCGAACTCTGGCCGTGTTGACAACCCGCTGATTATTGGCGGCGACAATGAAGCAGCTATGCTGGCGCAGATCAATGCTGATCCAAACTGTTTCGTATTCAACGAAATGTTCCCGGGCGGCTTTACACCTCAGTTCGGTGGTAAGCTAAACGATGCTTCCATCGCCATGGGTTACCGCGGCGAAATGGAAAATGGGCTGGCTTATGACGTTAGCATGCACGTTGGTCGCAACCAGGCTGATTTCTTTATCAACAACACGGTGAACGCAAGCCTTGGTTCGGCCACGCCAAACAATTTCGACCTTGGCGGTTACGTTCAGCTTGAAAAGAACTTCAACCTCGACCTGAGCTATCCTGTTGACGTTGGCTTCTTCTCTGACCTGAACATCGCCGGTGGTTTTGAGTGGCGTGAAGAGCAGTTCGAAGCATCGACCGGCCAGCCGGAATCTTTCGAGATTGGCATCCTTGCTCAGCGTTTCAACATCAATCGTCTGGGCACTGACGGAACCACCATCGAAGAAATCACAAACCTGTCTCAGGGCTTTGGTATCGGTGCGAACGGCTTCTCAGGCTTCAGCCCAAATGTGGCTGGCACTTGGGACCGCACAAACATCGCGCTTTATCTTGATATGGAAGCTGACATTACTGAAGACTGGGTCTTTGGTGCAGCTCTGCGCTGGGAAGACTTCTCTGACTTTGGTTCCACAACCAACTTCAAAGTCTCCACCTTGTACAAGATCACAGAGAACCTTCGCATGCGTGGTTCCTACAGCACGGGCTTCCGGGCCCCTACTGTTGGCCAATCACAAATTGTGAACGTGTCCACTGTGGCAAACGCTTCGGGCGACCTTGTACAACAAGGCACCATCCCACCAACCAACCCAGTTTCCCTGGCGGTTGGCGGCGCCGCGCTCACGCCTGAAACATCTGACAGCTTTACCCTTGGTATGGCAGCAGACGTTGGTGACGCTACGATCACGATCGACTATTTCAACATCAAGGTATCGGACCGGATTACCCAGTCTGCAGACAATGAACTGACTGAAGCACAGCGGCTCCAACTGCTGGCTGAAGGCGTTGGCTTTGCGGGTGACCTTGGTACGTTCCGCTTCTACGTGAACGACTTTGAAACCCGTACGCAGGGTGTTGACATCGTAGCAACCCTGCCTCTGGACATTACGGACAGCGGCAGCTCGAACCTCGCCCTTGCTGGTAACTACACCAAAACCAAGGTCCTGAGCTTTGACCCTACCGACCCGACCGAGCTTCTGGACGAATGTCGCGTGAAACAGCTGGAAGAAAACCTTCCACGGACACGCGGTAGCCTGACCTTCACACATCAGGAATCCAGCTGGCGCTTCCTTGCACGTGGTAACTACTACGGCAAATTCTTCGAAGCACACCTTGACTCCTGTGGCCTGCCAATTGATGCCGGTGGTGAAATCACCATGGACGTTGAATTTGGCTACAACGTGATGGACAACCTTGAAGTCGTTGTGGGTGCGAACAACCTGTTCGACAACTACCCAGACGCAAACCCATTCGCAACCGGTTGGGGTGCTAAATACCCTGTGACCGCACCAATGGGCTTCAATGGCGGCATGTACTATGTACGCGCTCGCTACACCTTCTAAGAGTTGATCCAGAATATGGATTACGAGGGGCGCTCCGGCGCCCCTTTTCTTTTATGACCTTCCAGCGGCGGGCGAGGCGGCAATGCAGCGGCTCTATATTGCCTTAGCCGGGTTCTACCCATAAGTGAAAATCTGAAGATGGATAAAACGGTAAAGACTGTCCGACACAGCCAGCCACTACGAAAATCATGGGCATGCAACATGCTGAAAGCCGGGCTCAGCTTTCACCCCCACCCGGCCCGCTTGCAGTAGAAACGCCGCACCAGTAACAAGCTGTAAAAATGCCACAGGTGCCGAAAAATATTTGCCGGATAAAAAGAGGCCACGCTTTCGCGTGGCCCAGGCTCAGGGAGGAAACGCCCACGGAGGGCATTCGCGGGGGCTACCCGCTAAGCATTAAGATAAATGCTTCGTACTCAAATTCCAAGTACAGGGTAGGTCACAAATCCTTGAAAATCTGTTAATTTTACATAAGTTTATGAAATGTATGGATTTTAACTAGTGATCTTTTTGAAATTTTTTTTCACAAAACTTGGCCCAATAGTTGGCCCACTTGTTCAGACACGCAGAAATCCAGCAGCGACTCACAGCTTTTCAATTTCTTTGCCAATTTGAATACTGCGCAAGGTCAATCTTTGGGCCTTGGCCCTGCCCCACCAAACCGGCGGTGCAATTACTATTTTTTCGCTTACAAACTGCAGGATATGCCAATTGCCTGCAAGATGCCCCATCCATAATACGGCGCCTCCTCAAGGTTAGGCTTTCAACCAGTATCGACTTGGTCCGAGAAATACTGCCGGATCATCACCTTGACGCAAAATACACTTTTTGGTGGATTTGACCAAAAGATCAACATTTATCAATGTGGTAGGTCGCCAACTGACAGTCTGCCGCATGCTCATACACCGCAAAACTCACGCAAAGACAAATCAAGGCAATAACCCAAAGAACTCCAAGCAGTTTGTAGGAGAGGTCTATCGTTTCATCTACATTACGGCCCATGTTTACTGTTCCCGATGCCTTGATCTTGTTCTGTCCAGCCTTCGCACCTCGCTCCGATAAAATCAGGCTTTAATCGGTAAGCGGTGGCGGTGGAGCGACAGGGCGCCGCGCGCGCAAATCAATGACAATCATTAACCTTTCCTATAGTGGATTGCGGTATACTGTGCAGATGAGAGTAGCCGCACTCCTCTCATCAAGGAGGACCCGATTGCATATTGCGACGCTTCTTATGGCTGGCGCATTCATCTTTTCCGGAACAGTGCTCGACGCCGGCCCGATCACTGATACACCCACACTTCGCGTTTCCGCGATTGTGGCCCCGCCCCTTATCGTGCGTGAAACCGAAGATGGCACCCTAACAGGTACAGCTGTGAATGCCGTCAGAAGCCTTACCGCCAAGTGTGGTACGAACGTTGATTTTATCATCTCGCCGTCATGGAACCGCGCCTACATGATGGCCCAGGTCGGCATTGTAGATGCGGTGATTCCCACCAATTTCGCAGAAAGCCGACTGGCGTATTTCGATTTTCCAGTCAGCCCGCTTGTGGACCTGATCCCAAGCCTGATTGTTCGCAAAGACAGCCCCATAGACCATTTCAGCAGCCTGGAAGTCCTGAGGGGCAAAAAAGTGGGCGTGCGAACCAAAGCCCTCCTTGAAGACAATTTCGATGCTTTTGTCAGGGACGGCAACGCAACCCTTGTGGAACGCAGCGACAGCATATCGCTGATAGACGACCTCTTGTCCGGGCGCATAGATTTCATTGCCGACAGCTCGGCCATGATCATCTATCACATGACGGAGTCGAAAATCCCGCAACGCATCCGCATTCTGGAACCGCCCCTTGGTGCCAGCGGCCAGTATCTGGCACTGTCCAAGAAACGATCAACAGCCTTTGCCGAGGGCAGCATGCTATATGACTGTTTGAAGACAGCGAAACCCTAGCACAACTGCCCTTTCCGCTTGCCGCAACGGTCAATCCCGCGTATAAGCCGCGCAAATCTTTTATTTGGGGGCTTCCGATAACCGCGGAAGCCTTTTTTAAGTTGGGGCCAGTAGTAGCCCCCAGGAAGCAGACATGAGTAAGAATATTCGCAACATCGCGATCATCGCCCACGTTGACCACGGCAAGACCACGCTGGTGGATAACCTGTTCAAACAGTCGGGCACCGTGCGCGAAAACCAGCGCGTTGAAGAACGCGCGATGGATTCGGGCGATCTTGAGCGCGAGCGCGGCATCACCATCCTGGCGAAATGCACCAGCGTGATGTGGGGCGACACCCGCATCAACATCGTGGACACCCCAGGCCACGCCGACTTCGGCGGCGAAGTTGAGCGCATCCTGTCGATGGTTGACGGTGTTGTTCTGCTGGTGGACGCGGCCGAAGGCCCGATGCCGCAAACCAAGTTCGTAACCATGAAGGCACTGGCGCTTGGCCTGAAGCCAATCGTGGTTGTGAACAAGGTAGACAAGCCGGACGGAGACCCGGATGCTGCAACCGACGCAGTGTTCGACCTGTTCGTGAACCTCGATGCCAACGAAGACCAGCTGGACTTCCCGATCCTCTATGCTTCCGGCCGCGACGGCTGGTGCGATGACAGCCTCGACGGCCCGCGCGAAAACCTGCACCCGCTTTTTGAAAAAGTACTGGAACATGTTCCCGCGCCAAAAGTGGTGACCGACGGTAACGCCGACAAGCCTTTCTCCATGCTGGTTTCCATGCTGGACCGTGACAACTTCCTGGGCCGTATCCTGACGGGCCGGATTGAAACGGGCCGCGTGAAAGTAGGTGATCCGATCCACGCGCTTAGCCGCGACAGCAAAGTGATCGAAGTTGGCCGCATCTCGAAGCTCCTGTCCTTCCGCGGGCTTGAGCGGACGCCGGTTGAAGAAGCCGAAGCGGGCGACATTGTTGCCATCGCCGGCCTGCAGACCGCCACGGTGGCCGACACAATTGCCGTTCCTGAAGTTAAGGAAGCGCTGCACTCCATCCCGGTTGACCCACCAACCCTTGCCATGACCTTCGCTGTCAACGACAGCCCGCTGGCGGGCCGCGAAGGCAAGCTGGTGACCAGTCGCGTAATCCGCGACCGCCTGATGAAGGAAGCTGAAGGCAACGTGGCCATCAAGATCACCGAAACCGAAAGCAAGGACGCTTTTGAGGTGGCAGGCCGCGGCGAGCTGCAGCTTGGCGTTCTTATTGAGACCATGCGCCGCGAGGGCTTCGAGCTGGCGATCAGCCGTCCACGCGTTCTGATGAAGATGGACGAAAACTGCAAAAAGCTGGAGCCATACGAGACGGTCCAGGTGGATGTGGACGAAGCCTATCAGGGCACGGTGGTTGAGAAGATGTCGCTCCGCAAAGCGGAACTGACCGGCATGGTGCCATCGGGCGGCGGCAAGGTCCGCCTGACGTTTGACGCCCCTGCCCGTGGCCTTATCGGTTATCACGGCGAGTTCCTCACCGACACGCGCGGTACCGGCATCATGAACCGCTCCTACGACCGCTACGACGCCTACAAGGGCCCTATCCAGGGCCGTCAGCGCGGCGTTCTGGTTGCGAACGCAAGCGGCAAGGCCGTGACTTATGCGCTCTTTAACCTGCAGGAACGCGGCGTGATCATGATCGAAGGTGGCGACGAGTGCTATGAGGGCATGATCATTGGCGAGCACAGCCGCGACAATGACCTTGACGTGAATGTGCAAAAAGCCAAGCAACTGACGAACATCCGCGCCGCCGGCAAGGACGAGGCCGTGAAGCTGACAACGCCGCGCAAGCTGCCGCTGGAAGAAGCACTGGCCTACATCAACGACGACGAACTTGTTGAAGTAACGCCAGAGAGCATTCGCCTGCGCAAGCGCTTCCTGCTGCCGCATGAGCGCAAGAAAGCCGCGAAGGCTGCTGAATAAGGCCGCTGTCATTCCCGGAAGCTTCATGCTTGTACAGGGAAAAGAGAATTCTAAAGGCGATCCAAACGGGTCGCCTTTTTTGTTGCACCTCTCGCCGCCTTTTTAATGCCGCATTAATCCGTATCTTGTATTTATGAAAAACATCACCAGATAAGGTGAATAAGAGGCGCCCAAAGAGGCACCATAAAAACACGACAAAAGGGCCAATAAAAAGCCCGTTACGACAAGCGAAGGAAGAGACAATGCAACAGCAGAAGCCTGTGCCCACATACGGTATCACCAAAGCACAATATGCCCGCCAGCTGCAGGAATGGGAAGCTGCCCAGTCCTATACGCCAGGCGAAGGCTTCTTTGCCCGCTTCAAGAAAAAGCGCGGCTAACAGCCACCCGGCCATATGAAGAATTTTTACGCCGCAGCAGGCCATCCTGCTGCGCGTTCCTGCATGCCAGCACTCCGTCATTCCGGGCGAGCGGCGAAAGCCGCGAGGGAACGGAATCTATATTGATCCACGAAACCAATGGATGCTGAACCAAGTTCAGCATGACAGTGATCATTATTTCTCAACTGTCACCCCGAACTCGTTTGGCGTACCGCCAGCGCTGCAAACAGAGTCCACCGAGCTAAGGCCACTAGCCCAGCTTGAAATAGTTGCGGATGGCCAGAAGCGCGAAGAACAGGAAGATTGTGGAAATCAGGTTATGCACGCCCGCCAGCAGCGTAACCCACGGTGGCTGCCCGCCATTAAAGAGCGCCTGCACAGCCGCACTATCGCTCGCCTTGATCACCCCGAGCACGGGTGTCGCGTTCGAGAAGGTATAATTGATAAGATGAAAGCTGTCTTCCACTGACCAGCCAGCCTCAAACAACCCCGCAAACCCGCCATAAACGGCAAAGAACACAGCAAACAACCCTAGCCACCACATGACAGGCCGCCGGAAACTCAGGCCGCACATGCTGAACAGCTCAAACAAGTTGATCATCAGCGTTTCCCGGCCCGTCGCTTCATGCCCCCTACGGCAAAGAAGCTCGGCACGGAAAAAACGCTTTTCAGCTAAGTTGTGATGTCCTTCGGAAGCCAACTCTTGCAGGCGTCTCAATTTCGAAGCTGCTGCTGCATCAGCTGTCCAGCTATTGCTGGAAAAGATAGTACTTAAGCTTGAAAACAGTCTCCACCATTTTCCATGCTGAACTGTGGGCAATTGCACATGCGTGTAGCCCAAATTAGGCGGCGCTAGGAATTTCGCCCCCTTGAAATCCGGAACCGTTTGGCTCCTCTGAACATCAAATGTGCTGTTACCACTATACCCAAACGTAACATTGTCAAAACTTGCATATCCGTCAAACACTGTTGCCTCAAATTGTGTCGAGCCAAGAAATTGACTTCCGGAGAATTTGCTTGATCTACGGAACATCGCTGATGAGAAATACACGTTTGAGCGAAATAGGTTGCTCTCCATGTATAAGTTGGCCCCGACCTCAACCTGCGAAATTGACACATCACTCTGAAACACATTTTGAATGACGCACAGAACGCCATTGATTTCGAGGTGTCTCAATTGCGATTCGCCGCTGTATTGCCCTCCTAATATACTGAGGCCTTGATGAAACTGGCTCGATTTTAGGACAAATGCGTCTGCTACCTTGCAATTTCTGAATTCAACAGGATCACGAAAATCACACTCAATAAAGCGGACTGCACTACAAAAGTGACAACCTTCGAAGGCTGTAGCCCTGACAAATATCTCGTCACCGATTACAGGCTGAACATTTCTATTTCCCCAAAGGGTTAAATTGCAAAAATGGATAGTTGCAGGAAATACAAACCCGCTGAAGGCTACTGTTACTTGAGGTTTAATGCGACTTGGGTGCCCTCCGGCTCCCCTAGAAAAATTAATATAGGTCCCCTCAGCTCGCAACTCACTACCAGGATCAGTCATGTAAACGTACATAGCGTCACCCTTTAGGTCTCTTGCTACCCAACGACCTGAATGGGCTTTAACCCACAAATTCCAGCTTTCAACACCCTGCTCAGCAAGCTTCAATGGGGCTTCTTGGTACAAGGCGTCTAGGTCCGGAATTCGCGCTTCTTCTTCAGGCGTCAGCGTCAGGTCACCCCGCAGCAGCTCCGGCACATTGTCGGCATAGATGATCGGCTTGCCCGTTTCCGGATCTGTGTACCCTTGCTCGTCGGTTCTTTTGTCATCAACCATGGCGCTCCCCATCCTTGGTTCACACCAACTATGACCGCAAGGGTCGTGACCATGCAATCAAAAGGCGCTTCCGGCATTAACAGGTGCGAAAGGTCTTGTGACTATACTGGGCCCAAATGCACTGCGGGAGGGCCCGACTTGTTGATTGTAACAGGCCTGATTGAGATATCGCCGGAATACCGGCGCGAGGCGACAGAAGCGTTCGAACAGTTCGTTCGCGCCGCCCGCAAGGAGCTAGGCAACATCACCTACCAGATGTCGGAAGACATCGAGTTGCCGGGGAATTTCCGTTTCTATGAGGAATGGGAAGCCAAGGAAGCCCTCGCCAGGCACTTGAAATCGGAAAATACGGCAAAGTTCCGCCAGGCCCTTGCTGGCATGCAGGTTTTGTCGATCAATGTGAAACGCTATGAAGCGACCCCAGTAAAGCTATAGCCACCACATAAGATAATATTTGACGCAACACGCATGCGCGTGTTCATAAGAAACTGCTGGGGAAATTGGGAGAGGGTTATATGACCGACCGCAAGGTACAGGTTTTTTTCTACGGGTCTTTTATCAGCCTGAGCGTGCTGGAAGACGCAGGCATCAAGAAACGTGCCTTCGCGCCGGCCTGCATTCATGGCTATGAAATGCTGATGCAACCCGTTGCCAATCTGCACGAAAACGGCGACGGCGTTGTATACGGGATTCTGGCGAACCTGACCCACGATGAACTTGAAACGCTTTACACCACGCACCTGTCATCCTTCACGGACTATAAATATCGGCCTGAGGCCATGCTGGTGATGACCCGCGGCGGCAAGATCGTGCCTGCGCTTGTTTATGTGTGCGATAATATGAAGCCCGAGCAGGCGACAACCGAATATATCGAAAAGGTCCTGAAGGCCGCCAAAAGCTATGGCTTCCCTGGCTGGTACATTGACCATATCGAAAGCCACCGGCCAGTCGGCGACCCGAAAAAGCGTAACTAGGGCAAAGGCACCTGGCCAACCCTTCGCTGCAGTTCATGAAAAAGGCCCGCCGAAAGGCGAGCCTTTATTGATCCTGCAAGCCGCTAAACCTACCCGCGCAAGCGCGCCAGGAAGCGGTTGACTGAATCTTCCAGGATGCTGGCCTGATCGGTCAGGCCACCGGTGCTTTCATTCACCACATTGGCGGCACCCGCACTTTTCTGCGCCATTTCCTGAACGCGGCCCACATTCTGGCCCAGATTAGCCGTACCCTGGCTGGCATTCTGAACGCTGCGGCCAATCTCGCCCGTTGAGGCTTCCTGCTCTACCACTGCGGCGGCGATCATGCCGGAAATCTCGCTCACCTGGTTGATGGTGCGGTGAATTTCATTCACGCCGTCCACGGTTTCCTTGGTGGCAGACTGCATGGCAGCCACCTGCTCTTCAATTTCCTGCGTCGCACGTGCCGTCTGGTTCGCCAGGCTTTTCACTTCATTGGCGACCACAGCGAAGCCCTTGCCGGCCTCGCCGGCCCGTGCAGCCTCAATGGTGGCGTTCAACGCCAACAGGTTGGTTTGCTCTGCGATATCGTTGATCAGGTGTACGACTTCCGCGATCCGTTCGGACGCGCTCGACAGCGAACCTACGCGCTCTGCGGCATCTTTGGTAACAGTCATGGCGTTGATGCTGATGGAATTCGCCTGCTCCACCTGCGTGCGTATCTCGCCGATTGCACTGGTCAGCCCCTCTGTGGCCTCGGCAACGGAAATCATATCCTGGCTTGTGGCGTCGGTTGCGCTCGCAGCCGCGCTGACTTCCATCGTGGTTTGCTCAATCGCATCGGTCATGGTGTCTGCTGCCATCTGCAACTCGGCCACCGCACCGGAGAGCGATTGGATAACGCCGGAGACTTCGTTTTCAAAGCTGTCCGCAAGGTCAGAACGCATCGCGTCCCGCTCGGCCTTCATCTGGCGTTCCTTGTCCTGCTCTTCCTGTAGGCGGCGCGTTTCCTCAGCGTGGCGCCGTTCTTCCTCTTCACGCTCTGCCGCGGCTTGCTGGGCCTTCGCGTCATCCGCTTCCTGCCGAAGCCGCTCGGTCTCAAGCGCGTTGTTGCGAAGGAACTCAGCCGCGCGCGCCATGGCGGCGATGCCGTCACCATGGTCCGTATCGGTCACCGGCTTGTCATATTTGCCTTCAGACAGATAGCTCAGCTCAGCCTGCAGGCGCCTGAGCGGCCCCATGATGCTGGCAGTAATGGCCCAAGACAGGGCAAAGATCGCCGCTATCAGAATGGCTGTCACAATATACACCAGGTTCTGGTGGTTTTCGAACTCAGCCTGCGACACGCGTCCGGCCTGTAGTTCCGCGACCAGCGTGGAAAATTCCCAAACGATGAAAATCATGCCCAGAAACGCCAGAATAGTCAGCGTCCAGATACGGACATTCACTTTGAAATTACGCAGAAAATTGATCATCTCGATACACAACCCCTAGCCTCGAGAGGCTTCCCTAACCCACATAAACATGTGCCTGATTGGCTCAATAGCACAGTAGCCAGCGGTTGCGTATCAAAAACAGCAGCGACATATCGTCGTCCTGGGGGCGGCTTTCAGCAGGGCTTGCGGGCGGCGAAACTTGAAAACACACCGGTCTGTTCCCACATCTTTTAAATAAGACAAAAAAATGTCGATACATAGCGAGGATATAGGAGGATCAGATGCGCCTGATATTGGCGATACTTTTCCCACCCATGGTGTTTTTCACCATATGGCGCCCTTTTCAGGGTTTGATGAATGCCCTTTTGTGGATGACCTTCATTGGCTGGCCCGTGGCTGCCATGTGGGCCATTTATGCGCTCAGCCAGTACCGCAATGACGAACTCCGCCGCGAGTTTGACTATGACCGCGGCTACGGCAGGCGCTACCGCTATTAGGGGGGCAGCATGATCAGTGCATTATTGGCTGGCGCCCTTACCGGGCTGCTTGCAGGAAAACTTCTTGAAGGAAAAAGCCTTGGCGGCACCCGCGACATCGCGCTGGGTGCTATAGGGGCAATCGTGGCCTGGATCATTGTCGGCCTGTTGGGCTTCAGCCCGATCAACATGTTCGGCGCTGTTATAACGGGCTTTTCGGGCGCAATGCTGTTCCGCTTCGCGCCGCGACCAGCCAACCAAGAGGAGCAGACCTTATGATTGGGACCATCATTACAGGCGCTATTGTCGGCTTCCTGGCCGGCCACATCATCCGGGGCGAGGGTTACGGCGCTCTTGGCAACATCATATTGGGGATCTTCGGCGGCATGATCGGCAATTTCCTGTTCGGCGTGATTGGCCTCGGGCCCACAGGCTGGATCGGCGATGTCATTGCAGGCGTTGCAGGAGCCCTGATCCTGGTGTTTGCCTTCGGCGAAACCCGGCACCGCAGGCGCCGACGCAGACGCCATTAACGCAGGCGACAAGGCCGAAACGCCTCAGCCATCACACCGTGCCGGGCAAGCCTGTCCGGCACACCTTCTTTAAGAACCTGGCTTGCTGCCAATCCAGACCATGCAGGTGATGTCTGGATGCCGTAGCCGCCCTGCCCCACATTCCAGAAAAAGGCCTGGTGATCGGCATCAAACCCGATGACTGGCGCCTTGTCAGGCGCAAAGGTCCTGAGGCCGGCCCATTTGGCCTCAATCTTTCCAACCGGCATCCCTGTCGCTTCCTCAAACCGCATGGCCGCGACCGCAACGTCCTCCAGCTCTGGCTGGGCATCGCATGGCTGACTTTCCGTCTCGTCGGCGGGGGAAACAAGATAGCCATTACCCTCGGGCTTGAAGTAAAACTCTTCGTCTACATCAATAATCACCGGGCCGTGGCGGTCAAACGGCACGCCCTCATGTTTCGGAACCGTAATGATGGTTCGCCTGAGCGGCTTCAGCCCAAGCGGCTCAACGCCAGCGCGGCGGGCGATATCGTCTGCCCACGCGCCTGCACAGTTGATGAGCACACGCGCTTTCACCTGCCCCAACCGGGTTTTTACATGCCACATGGTACCATCGTGCGCCGCTGCCTCAAGCCCCGCGCCCAGAAGCACTTCCACGCCCATTTTCTTGGCCGCGCGTAAATACCCCTGGTGGAGCGCAGCGACATCAAGGTCGCCGCAATCGGGGTCGTCAATGCCTCCGGCAAAGATGCCCCCTTTGAGGTGCGGGGCCTGCTCCAGAACCTCGTCAGCATCCAGCATGCGAACGCCCGGCAAGGCGCCGTGCATTTCATTGAAGACGGCCTCAGCTTGCGGGCGCTGGTTCTCCCTGAACACATGGATAGCACCCAATTTGTTCATCAGTGGGGCCGCACTGAAACCCTCTGGTGGATTGGTCAGGAACTCTTTGGAAGCAGTGGTGAGCGGCTGAAGCTTCGGGCCGCCATATGTTTCAGCATAAAAGGCTGCGGACCGCCCGGTCGTGTGGTAGCCAGCCTGCTCTTCCATGTCCAGCATGACCGTCCTGCCATGTGGCGCCAGGCGGTATGCAAGCCCTGCCCCGGCGATACCGGCTCCGACGATCAGAAAATCAGCTTCCATTGCCATACATCCGTTGCTTCTTCCGGGCAATTTGTGGTCTAAAGTGGCCGCAATGGCAAGGCGCCATTGATGAAAATCTTTGTTCACTCACGTCACGGGAACTTATCATGACCGCCACACCACATTCCGATGTGCTTTCAAAGGATCAGGTTGATGAACTCTGCGCCTTCGCCTGCAAGTTGGCTGACGCTGCCGCGGAGATCACGCTCAGCTATTTCCGGCAACCGATTGGTGTGGACGACAAAGACGAGGGCGACGGCTTCGACCCAGTGACCAAGGCAGACCAGGGGGCGGAAAAAGCGATCCGCGCCTTGATTGAGGAACACTATCCCGATCACGGCATTTTCGGCGAAGAATTTGGCATCAAGGAAGCCGCAGGCCCGTTCGAATGGGTGCTTGATCCGGTCGACGGCACACGCGCTTTCATTTCCGGCCTGCCAACCTGGGGAACGCTGATTGCGCTCCGGCACAATGGCGAGCCGGTGATCGGCGTGATCGACCAGCCTTACATCAAGGAACGCTATCTGGGTTGGCCCGGCGGCGCTACGTTGAATGATACGCCCATCAAAACCCGTGCCTGCCCAAGCCTTGACAAGGCTACTCTTTCAAGTACGGACCCAGGCCTGTTCAAAGGTGTTGAGCGCGACCGTTTCGACACACTTCTAAGGGAAATCCAGCTGGTTCGCTATGGACTTGACTGTTACGCCTATGCCGTGATGGCGGCAGGCCACATGGACATGGTGGTAGAAAGCGGCCTCAAGCCCTACGATATGATGGCGCTGATCCCGGTGATCCGAGGTGCCGGCGGATCCGCCACCAATTGGGAAGGGGAGGCGCCAGGCGATTGTGGGCGGCTCCTGGCCTTGGGCGACCCGACGCTTCTTGAGCAAGTGATGGATATCCTGAAAGCCTAGACGCCTTTGCGGCATCAAGCATGCTGCAGCTAAGACCATCCTCAATCGAAATAGCCCGAAGGACGACCTTTGGGCTATTCAAGCAAAGATACTGCCAGGGGGACAGGAAGGAGCTCAGCTGTCCTCCAATGGGGCCGGCGTGTTGGTCTGCAGCACATCGTCACCAAAAACAGGACCATTTACCAAGTCCATCCATGCAGCAATTGCATGCCACAGGTCTGCCCGCATCCCGTCGGTTTCTTTCAGGATTTCGTGCATCGCGCCCTTGATGACCACCAGTTTGGCATTCGGCATCCGTTCAGCAAGTTTGGTTTGGGCGGCGTTGTCGACGATGCTGTCTTTCTCTGCCTGCAGCATCAGTACCGGCGTTTCGATGCCTTCCGGGTAACCTTCTGCGTTCAGCTTGTCACATGACTTCAAAGCTTCCCATAGCCACTTGTATGTTGCCCCGCCTACGGCCAGCCGCTTGTCCTTGGTTTTGATGAAAAAGTCTTCATCTTCAAAGCGCTCATCATCGTGCGTCAATTTCTTGCGCCAGCCCCAACGACCTTCCTTGAAGGCCGTATGGCCCGGAATATAACCCGCCCCAAGCCCCATATAACGCATGATTAGCGGCAGCCCCTTGGCGACAAAATCCGGCAACCCGCCTGTCGCAATTCTCACCATCGGCGCTACCGTAATGGCTGCATCAGCATAGCCAGGGTGTTCGCGAAGGAAGCGCAGGATCACATGACTGCCGGCCGAATGCCCCATCAGAATGAAAGGCTTTGGCATTTTGCCAATCAGCTTTTCATCAAACAGGGCTTTCACATCGGTCAGGTGTGTGTCGAACGTGCGGACATAGTGTTTGTCGCGGTTCGGGTGAGGGCGCCAGGACATGCCCTGACCACGCAGATCCATGGCCGCGCAGGCGAACCCAAGCGCATTAAAGATATGCACATCCTCAAGGAACTTTTCGATGAACTCTGTGCGACCAGGCAGGAAGATAACAGTGCCTTTGGGCTCCATCACCTTGCTTGCAGGAAACCGGGCATACCGAATGCGGCGATCATCCGGAGCCACAAAATAGCTGAAGACCGCGTCTTCAGGCACTGTGCGCCGATTTTCCTTGGCGGCTGCCAAAATCTCGGCACTTGGACAACCTTCGCCAGCCACGTTCATGGCCGCGCTGGCTTCCTGTTCGTTTTCTGTCGTCATATCACACCCATTTTTCCCAATCGTTGCCACTTATGGCCGCATGAGACAAGCAGTAATTGGGAGAAGCTGGCGGCTGCACGAAAGTTTAGTAGGGTATTTCTTCTGTCAAAAAGCCTCTGGACTCACCTGTTATGGCAAGTCCCGCATCATCGCCCAGATTGAGGAATGCCTCAAGCGAGAGGATCGGCAGATATTGATATTGCACTTCCACCGTCACCAGTTTGGTCTGATCCGTCGGGTCAACAGGGGATGTGATAATAATGGCCGTAATGTTGTCTGGGTCCAGGCCCAGCAGGTTCGCCTCGGCGATCGCCTGTACGTCATTAGATGTAGCGTCGTAATGCACGAGCGCATAGCGCGTCGCTTCCTCTGCCGCATAAAGAACCACCGCCTGCGTGTAGACGATGCGCGACAACTCAATCAGCATGATGATGGTGCCCAGATAAATGGGAATGGTCATGGCGAACTCAACCGCCGCAACACCGTCATCTCGGCAGCGCAAACGCCCCAATAAAGCTTTCAGTCGCTGATATGGAGACGTCTTTGTCATATCAGTTCAACCGCGCTGTTACGGTTTGGCTCAGCGTAAGGCTGCTTGCTATTGCCGGATAAGTCAGCAGAAGATCAAATTCTTCAGTGAGTGTTATATCCAGATAAGCCTTCCTGAGAGTGCCGTCGTCACATGTGATATCAACCCCGCCAGTGGTGGTACAATCGCTTGCGGATCCGTCTGGACACTCACAATATAGCGTTGCCGTCACTTCACGGGCAGCGCTGGGGTCCGCCGCCGGCGCGGAGGCTTCAACTGCCGCGATTATGGCCGAATAATCGTCATTCACGGGCTTGCGCACGAGCGCATACTGAAGCCCAGCCCTGACCGCGTTTGAAAGCTGCATGTTGCGAGCGTAGGCCAGGCCAAAATCTACAACGCCAACAGAAATCAGTGCCAACACCGTCATGATGGCTGCTGTCTCAATAACGATGGAGCCGTCTTCGTCTTTTCGCAGTTTTTGCAGGAACGCCATATCTCCCTACTCCACCAACATGATCCGGAACTGTGGAGATGTCTCCAGGTTCATGGATTCGCAAATTATATCATCATTGCCGATCACACTGTCGCCAGAAAATGTAACCGTCGCACCCCACACCTGCAGGCAGGATGGTTCTGCCTGGGCGCCGCCGGTGAAAGTAATGTCTGCATGCGGCATGTAAATCACACCATCAAGCAGGAGGTTAACCCCACCGTTAAAGATTGCAGACACGCCTGCGCTGCGGTAATCGGCAATCGGGTCCTGGTAAAAGAGGATACCTTCATATGTATCACCATCTGTGGTCGGTGCGGAAAGCGTTGCCGTAGCACTACCGTTCATCGAAATGCTACCCACATCACCGGCGGTATCACCTGTGAAAATAAAGGTCACGCCTTCCCCCGAGAACTCGGAGTTCGCATTAGCGATCAGGTCGCCACCTTCGATCACATATACACCCGGCTCAAAAACAATGTTCTCACCCTGGATGCGCAAATTGCCGCAGTAGCGACCCGGCATCATTACATCATTGTCGCCAACATTTGTGTTGCCAGAAACATCACACCCCATATCGGTTGGGATCGGCAAGCTGGTATAGGGGTCATCAGCGGGAGTGGACAGCGACTGTGGCGGAGAATCGCTTGTTAGAACCCCACCGCCAGAGACTTCAATGTCACCTACAGTTTGCACAGATACTGTATCAAGCTCGGCATTGCCCCCGATATAGATGGCCTGCTCGCTAACGCTATTAGATGCCACACCACAGTCCGTCCCCACAATCGTGCTGCCCGAAAAATTCAATGCCCGATCTTCTGTGTCGTCCAGCGCCACGACGCACTGAGTGCCAATAATGAGTGTACCTGCCACAGCCCGCCCCGAGACATTGACGGTGAGCGAGTTACCCGTAATGGCATAGAAAGCGCTAAGGAACGTCAGCTCTACATTCCGGGAGACAATAATTTCATAAAAGCCGGTCTGCCCTGCATAATCGCCCTGGCTTGGAGGAGTATTCAGCGTAAGAGTGTCCCGGGCGGGGTCGAATCCCCGGTCATTCAGGAAAGTAGAAACCTGCGCTTGTAGATCAGCGTCGGTAAAGTTATTGCCGGAGTGCACGGTGTCGATTGCGGCCATATCTGTCAGGTTCTGGACATCACGCCGCTCCATGTACCAGCCTGATACATCCATGCCCAACCCGGCGAAACCCAATATTGCTGGCAACATGAATGCACTTAAAGTGATCATGCCAGCAGTCTCGTCACGCCAGAAGCGTTTTATTACCGAAAGCTTTATCATCCGAATCGTTTGCCTGTCGTTCCGGTCACATTGCCTAGACCTAAAACGCTACTGCAGATTCGTTTACATTCGGTGCATAAATAACCCGTTTTTTAGCAAAATTGGCGATTAAACCTGCTCAAATACACGCCTTAACCTACTAGAAACATTACATAAAATCATAGATCGCATTCACTCAACCCAACTATTTCATGGGCGCAATTTACCTAAAACTTTCTGCATTTCTTTACATGCCACAACCAGAGGCTCAGCCTTTCAACCAAACAGGTAGTTTCCAAGGTTCAGGCAATGAAACAGTGGATAAAAAAGACAGGTAAGGCACTTGATGCTGCCAACCGCTTATTGGCGCGTCTTGGTCAGGATGAGCGCGGCAGCCTTCTGCCCATGGTGGCTGGCAGCATGTTGACACTGACCGCTGCGGCCGGGCTCACTATCGACGGTGCGCGCGTCTTTTATGTCAAGGATGTGCTGCAAAAGTCACTGGACTCTGCCGGGCTGGCCGCCGGCCATGCAATGGACGTAGACACCATGCAGGCCGACGCGATTGAATTTTTCAATGCGAACATAGCAGCTACGGGCGGCATGGCATCCGCAAGCGACATGAATATTGTCATCAGCGATGACAATGAACTGATAACACTGACCGCGACCGCCACCGTCGAAGCCACCTTTATGACATTGTTTGGTTACGATTCCCTGACCGTAACGGTAGATACCGAAATTACGCGGGAAACCCGCGGCATGGAACTTGTGCTGGTAATGGACAATACCGGCTCCATGCGAAGCGACAACAAGATTACCACTATGAAAACCGCCGCCGCCAATCTGATTGATGTGGTGTATGGCGATGATGAGACCAACACAAATTTATGGGTTGGCGTTGTTCCCTATATTACCCACGTCAATGTCGGAAACGCGCACTATAACTGGCTGTCGGCTGCGGGGAAAACAAAGGTGGATAATGAATATTCACCCACTGAATGGATGGGATGCCTTGAGGCGCGCCCGGGCGGCGAAGACCAAACCGACACGCCCCCCAGCCTCGCTCCATTTGAGCCCTATTTCTGGGAAGACACAGACTATGTGACATGGAAATACAGCTGGCGACGGGGCTGGTATGAGGCAGAGGAAGACAACCCCTGGATCGATGATGATACGGGTGTTCGCACCATTGATGAAGTGAATGATCGCTCGTCAGCACTTGGCCCCAACAAAGGGTGCGGCCCCCAAATCACACCATTGGTAGCTGAGAAAACGAAAATCCTTAATGCCATCGACGCCATGGAACCTTGGAGCTTCGGCGGCACTGCAGCCAATCTTGGACTAACATGGGGTTGGCGCGTCGTAAGCCCCAACTGGCGTGGACAGTGGTCTGGCAGCCCCGCAGAGCTGCCGTTGGATCATGACGAGCCCTTTATGGACAAGGTGATCGTGATGTTGACCGACGGCGTAAACCAGTTCATCAGCGCTGATGATGAACTTGGCGGATCAGACTATACCGCCTACGGCCGCGTCGAGGACTTTGGATTCAACAATATCTATGACGCGCGCAACGAATTGGATGACCGGTTCGACACCACATGCGCAAATATCAAGGCCGATGGCATCATCATCTACACCATCACCTTCGGCGACACGCCGGACAGCAGCACCCAGGCCGCCTACTCTGCCTGCGCCACAAACCCATCCTTCTATTTCCATGCACCCACCGCCTCATCACTTGAAGAGGCTTTCGATTCCATTGGCAGGCAACTGTCAAACCTCAGGCTTTCAAAGTAGGAGGCGGCTATGGCAATTCGGAAATGGCTAAAGAAATTTCGGAAGCAGACAGAAGGCTCAGTTGTAGTCGAAGCTGCAATCGGGCTTCCTATCCTGCTATCTGTCATTGTCGGCGTCCTGGAAGTAGGGAATTATTTTTTCATCAATGCGGCGCTTGAGAATGCCGTACTGCGTGCATCGCGGTTCGGTGTGACAGGAGGTAGCGACCCGACAGCGACACGCGAGGAACAGTTGCTGCAAATTGTCGAAGAGGAAACTTTTGGCTGGATCGACATGAATCAGGTGACAGTAGAGACGCTGGTTTATGAACAGTTCTCCGACATTGGCAACGCCGAGCCATACACCGATGCAAACGACAGTGGCACCTACGACGAAGGCGAAGCCTATTCGGACGTCAATGGCAACGGACAATGGGACTCTGACATGGCTTCTGCCGGCCTTGGAGACGCGGGCGACATAGTACTTTACCGACTTTCTTATCCTGCAAACAGCATCACCGGCTTCGCCGAATGGGCAGAGCGTTCAATCACCATCCAGGCAACAGTAGCAGTCCGCAATGAACCGTTTTAGACGCATCATCAAAAGCATCTGCTCGGATCAGCGCGGGGCAGTTCTGACTGAGCTCGCGCTGTCGATGCCGCTCTATATGGTGCTTCTGATGGGCACCGTAGAGGTGGGGAACTATCTACTGTTGCACTTGAAACTGCAGCATACGGTGGTTGCAGTATCGGATTTGGCCACCCGAGATGAGGAGATAACCGAAGCTGTTGTCGCAGACATTTTCGAGGTTGTGCCCCAGATCATGAGACCGTTTGACACAGAATCCCGGACCATCGCCTATGTATCCGCTATCAGCCAGGAAGAAGACGTGCCCTCGACGATCTATTGGCAGCGGTCTGGTGGTGGCAACCTTGTCCACGGCAGTGACATTGGAGATGAGGGTGATGCAATCGACGTTCCAGCAGGACTAACGCTAAGGGACGATGAAACCATCCTTGCAACTGAAATATTCTACAGCTACGAGCCTCTCATATTTTCATTCCTCGACAGCTACACGATCCGCAAGACATCCTATTTCCGGCCACGCATAGGCGCTCTGCAGGAAATCCAGCCCTAACTGAGCCATCAGTGGCAGCATGGCAACAAACGATGCTCTCGCTCGGGCGCGCGGATATAACTGACTGGGCTCCGAGTCTTTCTCCGTCCCGATTTAACCCTGATTTTCGATTCGTTTTGGGTTCAGGCGCACCCTTTGGATTCTAGAATTCACAGATTTTTTTTAAAGTTTTCACGACGCACCGGCAACCATCTGACCAATTCAGCCCAATGGAGCCCCAAAACCTCCCCAATTTCGCGCTGAAATTCTTGCCGTCCACACCTGGATTCATGAACATAATCAATAGCTTGTTAAGTACGATAAAATTTTAGCTAATTTTACTTCAGTTTTTACAATAAGTCTTTGTAATAAAAAGCATTTTAGACTTGTCGTTAACTTTTTATTTAGTTGTTCGCCGCTATAAAGGTGACATCCAATCTTGGCAGCTGGAGAAAACCAATGATTAAGTTTTTGAACAAACTACGCACTAACGAGGAAGGCGCTACCGCCATTGAGTATGGCCTGATCGCAGCCCTCATCGCTGTTGCTCTAATCACTGCACTGAACACCCTTGGCGGTGACCTCAGCGCAATGTTTGAAGGTGTTGCAACAGAAGTTGAAACTGCTACGCCAGCAGCACCTGCTGCAGGTTAAGCTGGCTACCAACTGACAGTTGGAAAGCAAAGAAACTCAAAAGGCCGCTGGGGGAATAACTTTTGCCGGCGGCTTTTTTAGTGAAATTGGGATCTGAATACAGATTTCGGGAAAGCAGTTCTCAGGCAAGATATGCAAGCAACGACAGCCATATATACAGGCATATTTGTGGCCGTTGCTGTGGTGCTTATCCTTGCTGCAATTGAAGACTTGAAGACCAGGCGCATCGCTAACCGCCTTAGCCTGATCCTTGTCGGACTTTTCGGAGTAACAGTTGCAGCTGACCTTTTATCCGGCACAAATGTCATGGCCGCCCTTGTATGGCCAAGTGTTGTCGGAGGCTCGGTCTTCCTTGTCGGTCTAGCCCTGTTTGCAACAGGCGCGATGGGCGGTGGAGACGTAAAGCTAATGTCCGCAGTGGCCCTTTTCGCCGGCCCGGACCTGGGGCTCTCTTTTGTGCTCTATGTTGCGATCATCGGCGGACTTGTTGCCCTTGCCCTCCTTGCCTGGAGCCGTTGGAGCAAAGACAAATCGGAACATGGCGCCAAAGTACCATATGGCGTTGCGATTTCAGCCGGGGGGCTGTGGGTCTGCTTCCACCAGATATCTGCACTTTGGACCTAATTCGTGAAGAATTATTAACCCTTTGGCCTGACCATGGCCTGGGAAGTGTGTGACAAAAGCCAGGAGGGGACTATGAACCCCAGAAGCCTAATCTTAATTGCCGTCGCAGGCGTCGGCGTGTTGCTGGTGGTCCTGTTGACCCGAAGCTTCCTTAGCGGACTTGAGCGGCAAAGCCAGCAGGTGCAAGCAACAGCTACACAGCTACCTGCAGAGCGCATCCTTGTGGCATCCAAACCACTGTCAGTGGGCACTATCCTGACAAAAGATCATGTTTCCTGGCGGCCATGGCCAGAGGACGGTGTGACGGAAGACTACTTCAGCCAGCCCAAAAGCAAGATCGAAGATCTTGTGGGCAAGGTTGTCCGCACCCCTTTATCGGGCGGAGAGCCTGTCACCAGGACAGCCGTTGTATCCTTGGGCGAAAAAGGTTTCATGGCAGCAGTTCTGTCCCCTGGCATGCGGGCCGTCACTGTTAAACTGTCACCAACATCCAGTGTTGGGGGTTTCGTTTTCCCGGGTGACCGTGTCGACGTGATCCTGACCCAGTCTTTCGATATAAAAGGCACCAGAATTCCCTATATTACCTCCGAAACCGTATTTCAGAATGTCCGGGTCCTTGGCGTTGACCAACGGAGCCCCGCCGACACGGATGAAGTGAAGGTTGCCAAAACGGCGACCCTTGAGGTAACCCCGAAAATGGCCGAAAAAGTCGCCATGCTTGAACGCCTGGGCAACCTATCGCTCAGCCTGCGCAGCCTGGCCGGTGGTAACGATGGCCTTCCCTCTGACCCTGACAGCCCACCAGTGGGTACCACGCTTACCTTCACGGGTAGCCCGGAAGTAAGCCAATTCCGCCCCGACATAACCAAAGACGAAAAACGGGACACCGTGATCGTACGCCGCGGGTCGGAGGCGAAGGAGGTGGATGCGTCTGGAGAAAACAAGGAGCCAGGCAAATGATCAGGCCGATGAATAACATCGTACGGATGGCCGCTATCGGTCTCTCGCTCACTGCTCTGGCAGTGGCAACCCCGGCCCAAGCCGAAAATCTCAAAACCATGTCCGGTGCAAGCATTGTGGATGCAGGCGAAACATCCCTGCCCGTGCAAGTCGGAAAAGGTACGCTCGTGCGACTCGATCGCCCGGCAGCGGAAGTCTTCATCGTGGACCCAAATGTGGCTGACGTACAGGTCAAGTCGCCGCGCGTGATCTATATTTATGGCAAAGCCCAGGGCGAGACCAGCTTCTACGCGCTGGACGACAAGGACCAGACTATCTATGCCGCCAATGTGGCAGTAACCAGAAACCTGGACGCGCTCTTCCGCGCCTATGAAGACATGCTTCCGGGCACTGCCGTTTCGGTCAGCACCTACGGCAACATCATCGTGCTGCACGGTCGCGTCAACAGCCCGGACCAAGCAGCGACAGCTGAATATCTGGCCAAAGACGTTCTGGCGACAGATCGTGTGATTAACGAGCTGGAAATCATGCAGCCGACCCAGGTGAACCTGCGTGTTCGCATCGCCGAGGTTTCCCGCAGCGTGGTCAAGCAACTGGGCTTCAACTGGGAAGGCGGCTATTTCGGCTCCAATTTCGGTATTGGCATGATTACGGGCCGCAATGTGGCCGACATCATAGTCGATCCGATCACCGAAGGCCCGCTGAAGCTGTTCCAGTTCCCTGAGCAGGGAGTGAAATCCATTTATGGCGACTTCGTCAGCAACGCGCTGGACTTGAACTATGCGATCGACGCGCTGGACCAACAGGGGTTCCTGACAGTTCTTGCGGAACCGAACCTAACAGCCCTAACCGGCCAAGCAGCCAATTTCCTTGCAGGCGGCGAATTCCCGATCCCTGTACCAAGCCGTGACGGCATCGCAATTGAGTATCGTGAGTTTGGCGTGAAACTGGATTTCACCCCGACTGTCCTCAACTCTGGCCGCATTTCCATGCGCGTTCGCCCGGAAGTGAGCGACCTTTCAAGTGCCGGCGCGATCCGGGTTGAAGGCATCAGCATCCCGTCTATCAGTACGCGTCGGGCTGAAACGACTGTAGAGCTTGGCAGCGGGCAATCCTTTGCGATTGCAGGTCTGTTGCAAAACGATGTTGTGCAGGACGCGAACAAGATTCCTGGCCTTGGCGATATCCCGATCTTGGGCGCCTTGTTCCGTTCGGAATCATTCCGCCGTGACGAAACAGAGCTTCTGATTGTCGTTACACCTTATGTCGTTCGCCCGGTCTCTGACCGTCAACTGGTGCTGCCGACCGACCGCTTCGTTGCCCCCAATGACATGGATCGCTATCTGAATGGCCGATCCTGGGTGCCGCAACCTGCAAACGACGCAGCAAATAAAGACAAGCAAAGCGGTGCGTCGCTGAAGAAGCGAGCCGGCTTCCAGCTGGACTAGGCAAAGAAGCAGAAAAAGGAACAGGACCATGACCTATCAGGCAAAAATTCTGAAATCGGCATTCCTTGGCCTTGGGCTGCTTGGCCTATCGGCATGCCAACATACGGATGTAGCGACAGCTTCGCCTTACGAGGCAACAATGCGCAATAGCGTACAGATGATCCGACTGCCTTATGAGATCAAGGCGGAAGATGACGGCACAAGCACCCCATCAAGCGCCACTTATGCCGGTATCCAGAGCTTCCTTAAGGCGGCAAACATCACTTATGGCGATGTTTTGATGTTGGATCGCGGCAACGCATCCGACTCCCGCCTGAGCGCCCTTGAAGATTATATCAAGAGCCAGGGCTACAGCTATGGCGGCACAGCCACGCTTGGCGGACTTCCCTCAGATGGAAGCCTTATGCTTTATCTGGAACGCTATGTGGTAACCACGCCCAATTGCGGCGAATGGGCACCGGAAAGTAGCAACGACAGCCGCAACAACCCAAGTAGCTTTTTCGGCTGTTCGAACACCTCCAATCTTGGTCTGATGGTTGCCAATCCGCGCGACCTTGTGGCCGGCCAAGAGGGTCGAGGGTCAACGGCAAGGGCTGTAGCACCGTTGCTTGTGAATACTGATTCAAAAGCAAAATCCGGCACAGGAACCGGCACCGGCTTGCCTGGCGATCAGAAGAAGTAAGAGGGCGAAATGAACATGACGGCAAAAGTTGACACTTCCGCCCGCGAACCCTTCGCTGCATTCATGGTAGATGATGACACGCTTCAGACCCTGTCTGGCGTGGCCGCCAAAATCGGCTGGAACCCGGAAATGGTTTATTCTGGCGGTATCGGCCAGGCGGTGCGGGCACTGGGCGCCATGCCATGCCCTGAATTCCTGGTAGTCGACATCTCCGGCAGCGCCGACCCGCGCGCCGATATGCAGGCGCTCGCTGATGTGGCCGAGGAAGGCACCCTCGTGCTGGCAATCGGTGACATCAATGACGTTACCCTATACCGGGACCTCATCCACGCAGGCGTATTCGATTATCTGGTAAAACCGGTAACGGCTGAGCTTCTGCAGAATGCCCTGCTTGCAGGTCAGGAAGCACTGGTCGCTGTGGAGGAAACACCGGAACAACAAGTGAAGACCGAAAACCGGCAGATCGTATGTGTTGGCGTGCGTGGCGGCTTGGGCACCAGCTCAATCGTGACCAACCTGGCCTGGCTGATGGCAGAAAAGGGCAAGAACACAGCGATCCTTGATCTGGACCTGTATTTCGGCACATCGGCCATGCAGTTTGACCTGGAACCGGGCCGTGGCCTGCCGGACGCGCTTGATAACCCCCATCGGGTTGATGGCCTGTTCCTGGAGCGCGCCGTGGTCAAACCTCACGACAAGCTGGCTATCCTGGCGGCTGAAGCGCCAGTAGGCGCCTTCCGGGAACCCGCTGAAGGCGCACTGGAACAACTGGTAACCGCACTTGGCGAAAATTATTCCGACGTGATCGTTGACATCCCCCGGCAGATGCTGGGCGACCACACCGATATATTGAAGGCAGCAACCGACATCATTCTGGTGACAGATTTCTCCCTTCCTGCGGCCCGCGACTGTATTCGCCTTCTGGCGCACATCAAGCAGGCTGCACCAAGCGCAGACATCCATGTGGTTGCAGACAAGGTCGGCATGGTGCCGAACGAAGTCGAAGAAAAAGACTTCGAAAATTCGATCGAGCGTGCTGTCGAAGTCAAAATCCCGTTCGACCCGAAAACCGCCATGGCCGCTTCACAGCAAGGGAAAGTGGTTGTGGATGCAGTGCCGAACAGCAAGACGGCAGCCGCTTACAAAGAGCTGATGCAACTAATCGACGCGGACGAAGAAGAAAACCAGAAATCTGGGTCGTGGCTAGACAAATTGTTAAAGAAATAGCGCTTTTATAGAGAGTGAATTCAACGGGTACACCTAGGCAAGTCAGGACTGGTTAAGCGGTATGAAGTCGCAGGCATTTGGAAATAAACGGCAAGGACTGAAGCGCGGCAGCGGCTTCGGAAGAAGCAGCACGGCTGCTTCGCCTTCCGTCTCTACGATGCAGGAAATTCAACAGACACCGTCTGCTACCATGGCTCCGCCCATCACAGATGCAGGAACTGTCAGCGCCGTCGAAATGCTTGCCTCCCTCGCGGAATCCCAGCTCAAGGATAATTTCACAGCCGACGAACTTCGGATGTCCCAGAAGGCTGAGGTAACCAAAAAGCTGCATAATCTAGTTGAGCGCATCATGAGAAGCGAAGAGGCCCAGCTTTCCGAGCAGGAACAAAAAGATCTGGTAACCTATCTTCTGAACGAAGCTGAAGCCAACATCGGCCCCATTGGCGATGCCGCACCGGAAACTCCGAAAACAAAAGATGCCAACAAGCAGACACTGTTTGAGGCCAAGACCCGCGTTCAGACACTGCTGATGGAGCATATCGACCCAGCGGCTGCGGCGGAACTGCCGCGTCCTGAGCTTGCCGAACAGGTCGGTGAAGTGGTGGGCGAACTGCTGGTTCAGGAAAAGATCAACCTCAACCTGTCTGAACAACGGGATCTCGTCACCCTGCTGCTCGATGACATGCTGGGCCTTGGCCCGCTTGAGCCACTGTTGGCCGACGACACCATCTCAGACATCATGGTCAACGGCCCTACTCAGGTCTATGTGGAACAAAAAGGTAAGCTGACACTCACGGACGTCCATTTCCGCGACAACCAGCACCTGATGAACATTGCCCAGCGGATCGTGACAGCGGTTGGTCGGCGGGTGGATGAGACATCCCCTATCTGTGACGCGCGCCTGGCTGACGGCAGCCGGGTGAACGTGATTGCCCCTCCCCTTGCCATTGATGGAGCCTCGATTTCGATCCGGAAATTCACCAAGGACAAGATCACACTCGACAAGATGCTGGATTTCGGCTCGATCACAGCCCCCCTTGCCAAGCTCCTCAAAATCGCTGGGGCCTGCCGGTTGAACATCCTCATATCGGGCGGCACGGGCTCGGGTAAAACAACGATGCTGAACGCCCTCAGCCGCATGATTGACAAGGGCGAACGTGTGGTCACCATTGAGGATGCGGCCGAGCTTCAGCTCCAGCAGCCGCACGTGGTGCGCCTGGAGACCCGGCCACCCAACCTGGAAGGCCAAGGCGAAGTCACAATGCGTGACCTGGTAAAAAACGCCCTCCGGATGCGTCCGGACCGTATCATCCTTGGTGAGATCCGGGGCGGCGAGGCCATCGACATGCTGCAGGCCATGAACACCGGCCACGACGGCTCGATGGGCACCATTCACGCCAACCGCCCTAGGGAAGCTCTGACGCGCCTTGAAAACATGGTGAATATGGCTGGCCTACACCTGCCGGCAAAAGCCATCCGTGAACAGATCGCCGGGTCGCTGGACATGATCGTGCAGGTGCAGCGGATGCGCGACGGTGGCCGCCGGACAACCCACGTGACCGAAGTTGTCGGCATGGAAGGCGACGTGATCACCACCCAGGATCTTTTCAAATTCGAGTTCACAGGTGAGGACGAAAGCGGGCGCCTGGTGGGCCATTTCCATTCAACCGGCGTGCGGCCGCATTTCCTGACGAAGGCCGAATATTTCGGCTTGGACCGCGCGTTGATGGAGGCAATGAACGGATAGATCATGCAGGGCGCCAATCTGAATATCATCCTTCTGGCCGGCGGGCTGATCACAATCATCCTGATTGTGCTCGGCGTCTTCATTACCGGCATGCTCAGCCAAGGCCGCAAGGAAACGCGCGCGCGACTTGAACAGTTCAAGGCCCGCTTTGACGCCAAGACCACCCTTAAAGGTGAACAGGCACGGTCTATTAGGCTACACCAGGCAGAAGCAGGCCTCGCCGGCATGATTGCAGAAATGCTGCCCAGGCAGGATCAGATCCAGAAACGCCTGGGCCAGGCGGGGCTTGAAATAGAACTATCGAAATATGCCACCGTTTCTTTCGGCGTTGCTGTTGTTGCTGCCGGTCTCTTTTTCTTTATGGGCTTTGGTGGTGTGCTTGCTGTCGCGCTTGGTGTTATCCTTGGATTTGGCCTGCCTCATATTTGGGTTTCAGGTCGTATCAACAAGCGCAAGGAACGCTTCACCAAACAGTTCCCTGAGGCCATGGACCTTATGGTGCGGGGCCTCAAGTCCGGCCTGCCAGTGAACGAATGTATCTCGAACGTGGCCAAAGAAATGAGCGCACCAACCGGTGTGGAATTCCAGAAAATCACTGACGCCATGCGGCTCGGCAAACAGCTTGAAGAAGCGCTTTGGGAAACGGCTGATCGGCTGGACACACCAGACTTCAAGTTTTTCGTGATCTCACTTGTGGTACAGCGGGAAACAGGTGGCAACTTGGCTGAAACCTTGGGCAACCTGTCAAATATTCTGCGTAGCCGGCAAGCCATGAAGCTCAAGGTAAGGGCCCTGTCGTCAGAGGCCAAGGCCAGCGCCTGGATCGTCGGGTTGCTGCCCTTCATCATGCTAGGTGCGATCCTCGCCATCAATTATGACTATGGCATCATCCTATTTACCCATCCAAAAGCTATCATGGCCGGCATCGGCGGGCTTTTATGGATGAGCTTGGGTATCTTCATCATGTCCAGAATGATCAAGTTCGAGGTCTAGAAGCCGATGCTGGAAATTGAAAACATTCTTGGTATTCAGTTCATTGACATCCTGTCGGTGGTTGCAGGGCTTGTGGCGCTTCTGGTGATGTACACCATCTATCAGACCGCCCTGGTGCGCGACCCCATGAAAGGCCGTATGAAGTCCCTGCAGGGCAGGCGCGATTCCCTCAAGGCTGGTCTGATGACCACATCCAAGCGCCGCTCTCCAGTCAAGAAAGTAGACGGTGTCGGTGCCATGCGGAAGCTTGCCGACAAGCTGCAGCTGTTGCAGAAGGAACAGACGCAGAAAGTCTCAGCCCAACTGACACAGGCTGGCTTCAGATCAAAAGACGCGCTGGTGATTTTTCAGGTAGCCCGCCTGACGATGCCGTTGATTATGGGGCTTTTGGCCGTAACCATGTTTTACGGCATGGGTGTCTGGTCCAGCAAGGCGGGCATGTATCCGGTCTTCTCGATCGCTGCCGTCCTCTTGGGCTTCAAACTGCCCGACATGTACGTCTCGAACATCAAAGCCAAACGTACAGAGGCACTGAGGAAGTCCCTGCCGGATGCCCTTGACCTTCTCGTGGTGTGTGCCGAGGCAGGGCTGACGCTCGACAGCGCCCTCAACAGGGTCGCAAAAGAACTTGGTCGTGCGGCCCCCGAACTGTCGGACGAATTCTCCCTCACAGCCATTGAGCTCGGCTTCCTGCCGGAAAGGCGCCAGGCGCTTCTGAACCTATCCGAACGGGTGGATCTTCCCGCGCTCAGGGGCGTGGTCACGACGCTTGTGCAAAGTGAACGCTACGGCACACCGCTTGCCAGCAGCCTTCGCGTTCTGTCAGCGGAGTTCCGAAACGAACGCCTGATGCTGGCCGAAGAAAAGGCGGCACGCCTGCCTGCGACGCTTACGGTGCCGCTCATTCTCTTCATCCTGCCTACCCTTTTCGTCGTACTCCTAGGCCCTGCGGCATGCAAGGTAACGGACGGTTTCATCAACCGCGGCTAAGGCCTGGGCACGAATCACTTGAGCCTGATCACGCGAAGCATTTTGCGACACTCCACTATGACTGCACCGAGTGCACCAAAGTGTAGAAAATGCTGCGCTGCACCCCGAAAAAATGACCGAAAACCAAGGATTTGAACGATTTGAAGCAGACAGGCATTGACCCGAGGGCCGATATTTGGTTTCTTAGGAGGTGCGAGAGGGCGCGACTCGACTGCGCCCACTCCTATTACGGTTGCGTGACTGCAGCCGTACTATCCTCGCTGTCGTGACTCGGGCCGGGTTTTTACCCGGCCATTTTTTTGGCCAAAGCCAGGCTTCGCCAAACAATCACAGGAAAATAGAACTGGAAACACTGCCCCCAATTAACAGACGCGGGTAGTAAAGCGGCGAATTGTGACCATATTCGGGCACCAAGCCTTCTCAACGATTTCAGCTTGGCGAAAACACAGCGGGCGCCTATAGTGGTTAGATAAATTTATATCAGGTGATTTAATCGGATCAATCGATGAGCTTTCCTCCCACCCTGAAGCAGCTTAGATATCTTGTGGCCCTGCACCGGACCAATCACTTCGGCAAAGCGGCAGATGCCTGCCACGTGACACAGTCGACTTTGTCGGCTGGCTTGCAGGAGCTGGAAAACCTTCTGGGTACGCAGTTGGTAGAACGCACCAAAAGATCCGTGATGTTCACAGCGCTTGGAGAGGAAATCGTCCGCCGGGCACAAAGCATCCTGAATGATGTGGACGACCTCACGGATCTGGCAACTTCGGCCAGAGACCCACTAAAGGGTATCGTTCGCATGGGTGTGATCCCCACAATTGCGCCATTCCTGCTGCCCAAGATCATGCCCGCCATTAGCAAGAAACTGCCAGACCTTGAGCTACACCTGAGAGAAGACAAGTCAGCCGAACTGTGCAATTTGGTACGTACAGGCGAACTGGACCTCGTACTATATGCCCTGCCCTATGCCTGCGGCGATGTGGTGGAGCTGCCGCTGTTTCACGACCCGTTCATGGTTGCCTTTCCCCCAGGCGAAGCGCCGAATGGCGGCATCAAATCAACAGAGCTGGACGAAAAGCGGCTGATGCTTCTTGAGGAAGGCCATTGCTTGCGCGATCATGCCTTGGAGGCCTGCCAGCTTCTTGGCCGGGGGGCCAGACGCGAAATGGCAGGAACCAGCCTGAACACTATCCTCCAGATGGTTGCAGCAGGCCACGGCATTACCCTTTTGCCAGGCATGGCCGTTGAGGCTGGCCTGACTGAAGGCACAGGGGTGGAAGTTCTGCCTTTCGCGGATATCGTTCCCACCCGCACCATTGGCCTGATCTGGCGTAAAACCAATCCGCGCGCCTCCACCTTTGAGGCTTTAGGCAAAGTCATCAAGGAAGTGGGGGCCGATCACCTTTAGCTGACCGATTGTCAGGCCGGATCAGAGCCCGCCAGGGACTCCCAAAAAGTCAGGGCTTCACCGGCTTTGGTTCCGGAAAAATAATTTTCACGAACCACTCTCTCGCCCTGCCAGTAAAGCACATGAACACCATCAACCTTGCCCTGGCCATATTCAGGGTGATCAAATCGAGTCTGGTTGTTCAAAACCGAAATGCCGCGCCCCAAATCCTGATAGACGAGCCTCACATCACCATCGACAGACAGGCAGGGTTCAATGAAAGGACGCTGCCTTGCAAGCGCTTCAAGGCGATCTTCCGCAAACAGATAGTCATTTTCGAAAACCCGGGCCTCCGGGGCATAAAACTGCTCAAGAGCTTCCAGCACCTGGCCACGATTAAGCATCGCAACCAAACCCTCTATCTGTTGGCGCAGCGCCGGTTCAGCCCAGCCATCTGACATGTTTGCTCCCTATAGCAAGCCTTCTTTTGCCTATGGGACAATGCTCAAGGCCCTCGTCCTCCGAAATTATGAATAAAAAAGCCGCTCCTGATACTATCAGGAGCGGCAGGACGACAGCTTCAGTTGATGTATGGGGGCAATCAACCGAAGCATGCGAGGAACTGGGAAGACAGCGTCCCGGCACTGGGGTGAGGAAGGGGTATAGCCGGGCCGCTGCTTCCCCCTAAATATGGTGGAAACTCTTTATCTATTCCAACGAATATTAACGAATATAATAATCGTATTTAGCGATCAATTAGTCGATAGATATATTCCTCGACCTGCTCTCCGCGCATGTCGGAATGATAGCTGTCTTCGCCGATACGCGCGAAGCCGCATTTCTCCAAAACGCGCATCGACGCCGGGTGATCTTTGGCCACACGGGCACACAGGGCACTCTTTAGTGTGCCCATTTGGTCAAGGAATTCCTCCAATGCTTTGGTCGCAATACCCTGCCCCCAGTGTGCCCTTCCGAGCCAATAGCTCACCTCGCGCATACCGTCGCGCTCAAACGTCGCTATATACCCAGCAACATGCCCTTCATGAAGGATCGTACGCCGAACAGCACCGGCCGCCATCGCCGCCTCCATGCGGGCTTGATATTCCTCGGCACTGGTATAAACCCGGCTGGCACCAGCCTGCCACCGTGCACCCTCGTCGAGTTGCTGCTCAAACAGCACTGGATAGTCGCTGTCTACCGGTGCGACCACGCATATGTCGCCCCGCAGCTCCATACGCTGGCTCTCAATCTCACCCTCGCGCGCCATAGATGTGCCAGTGGCAAGTCCGGCTCTCGCAAAGCCAACCTTTTCAAGAACCCGCCCAGAAACTGGGTTGTCAGTAAAATAGTTGGCAATGATCGGCCCCTTGAGCCGATCCTCCCGCGCCATGGCAACCAACACCCGCGCCATCCGTGTCGCCAGACCGCGACCCCGCTCGTTCCTATGCACGGAATAGCCGATCTCCAGCTCGCCATTCCTGAAAAAATAGCCGCCGCTGCCGACAAAGCGACCATCCTCAAAAAAGCCTCGGTCTTTCATTTCGCCATTGGCTTCAGCCTCTCGGCGCGAGATCATGCGTTCACGCGCCCAGTCAAAGTCAACCGGATGCGGCACCGTCCCCGCATTTCGCGCCAGGCCCTGGTCATTGAAAAGGTCGAAATAGGCTTCAAGGTCCGCTTCCGCCAGCGGTTTCATCTCAAGCATGCTGCTACTCGCTAATTGTCGTGTTTGTTTTCTTGGTATCTGGGTCAGACTTTCATTAGGCTGGACGCTCCTGTCAACTCTTTGGACACCGGCTCCGAACAGGCGACAATGAAAGGAAGGGGAATTCAAGAATGTTGGCACTCTTTGAAGGCAAAAGGATATTTGTCCCGGTCATACTTCTTCTGGCGGCGTTTATCACAAGCCAAATTTCTGCGGCTGGCGGCTATGTTGCCGCGCTGCCGGGCCTGATGATCCCAACGGCCCATATGGGCTTCATCTTCTTCTTTTTCGCGTTCACGGCGTCCAGCCTGGCGCGATTAGCACCGGGCACAGGGCCCCGCTTCCTGATGCGGAACCGCCGCTATATCGGTCTGTCATTTGCGCTGATCCATGGTACGCACGGTGTGCTGGTCCTGTCGAACCTGGCGCTGACGGACGCCAGCCGCACGCTTCCCGTGCTGGCTGTGGGAGGAACCTCCTACCTGTTCCTGATTGCGATGACGCTGACGTCATCCGGCGCGGCTGTGCGGCGGCTCGGCGCAAAACGATGGAAGCGGCTGCATAAGGTTGGCAGCTACTATATCTGGGCTATCTTTTTAGTGACGTCGTTTGAGCAATTGCTGGAGCCGGGGCCTCGCAGTTGGCTTCCTATCATGGCGCTTGTGGCACTGGGGCTCAGGATCGCTGCCCACAGGCAGGGCAAAGGCAAACGGGCGGCACAATAATAACGCTGGCTGGCATTCGCCAGCTGTCAGGGAGACACAGACATGTTTAAACCCGCACTCTTCTTAGTGGCAGCATTGACAGCCTTCGGACCTGCATGGGCCGAAGAGGCAGATCCCACGCTGTTCACCGCTGAAGACATCTTCAATCTGGAATATGCCACAGGCCCTGCGGTGTCCCCTGACGGCAACCGCGTTATCTATGAACGCCGCAGCAACGACATCATGACCGACCGCACGCGCACCAACCTGTGGATCGCGAATGCTGACGGCACAAGCCATATGCCGCTGATGTCGGGGCGCAAGAATTTTTCAAACCCTGTGTGGTCGCCAAGCGGTGACCGCATCGCCTATCTCTCGAACGAGGAAGGCAGTACCCAGCTTTATGTGCTGTGGCTCGCTAGCGGCCGCACGGCGCTTCTGTCCAACCTGCAGGAAAGCCCGCGCGACATCAGCTGGTCGCCTGACGGTAAACAGATCGCCTTCACCATGCGGGTTCCCGCTGACCATAAACCGCTTAAGGTCAAAATGCCGAAGAAGCCGGAGGGCGCCACATGGTCTGACCAGGTGAAATATGTCTCCAAAGCACGGTACCAGCGCGACGGCCAGGGCATTCTTGAGCCGGCCTTCCGCCATGTGTTCATCATCCCGGCTGACGGCGGCAGCGCCCGCCAACTGACAAGCGGCGAGTTTAACCACCGCGGCCCGCTTGCTTTCACGCCAGACGGTAGCGAGGTCATCCTGTCTGCCAACAGGAGTGAGGACTGGGAATATCAGCAACGCGACAGCGACCTGTTCGCTGTGAGCATGGACGGCACGATCCGCCAGGTCACGGATACTCCGGGGTCGGAGGAAGCGCCGACGGTATCGCCTGACGGCAAGACCATCGCCTTCCTCGCCCGCGACGGCGAAAAACTCGCATACCGCAACCGCGAACTGAAACTGATGCCACTAAAGGGCGGTGAAACAACAAGCCTGACAGCTGATCTTGACCGGTCAGTTGACAAGGCAATTTGGGACGCGCGCGGACGTGGCCTTTATTTCATGATGGAAAACCGGGGATTGGCGGAAGTCCACTACACGGACACGCACGGCAAACGGCGGATGGTGGCGGACGCGATTGGTGGCACCACGCTTGGTCGCCCCTACACCAGCGGCGACTTTGACATTAAGGCCGGCACCGTGGCCTTCACACGCGGCAGCGGCACGCGGCCTGCAGATATCTTTACCGTGCGTGACGGCAAGACCAGGCAGCTCACAGCCCTGAATGAAGACGCGCTTGATCACAAGACGCTCGGGCAAACACATGAGATTATCTACGAGTCGTCTATCGACGGAGAGGAAATCCATGGCTGGTACATCACGCCGCCGGGCTTTGACCCTACAGCCAAGAAATACCCGCTGATCCTGGAAATCCACGGTGGCCCTCACCTTTCCTACGGCCCGAATTTCTCGGCCGAGATGCAGCGCTTTGCGGCGGAAGGCTATGTGGTTTTCTATGACAACCACCGGGGCAGCACCAGTTACGGCGAGCGCTTTGCGCTTCTTTTGCAGAACAAATACTCAAGCGAGTTCGACTTCGCCGACCATAACTCAGGCGTTGATGCCATGATCGGCCTTGGCTTCATTGACCCGGACCAGCTTTACATCACTGGCGGGTCCGCCGGCGGCATCGCCAGTGCCTACGCCATTGGCCTGACGGACCGGTTCCGGGCGGCTGCGGTGGCCAAGCCTGTGATCAACTGGATATCGAAAGTACTGACGGCAGATAGCTACCTCGGTCAAATCCCCTATCAGTTCCCGGGCATGCCGTGGGAGCATGTGGAGCATTACTGGAAGCGCTCGCCGCTTTCGCTGGTGGGCAATGTAACAACCCCGACGCTTCTGATCACGGGCGAGGCGGACCGCCGCACGCCAATTTCGGAAACCGAGCAGTTCTATCAGGCGCTGAAGCTTCGGCGCGTTGATACGCTGATGGTGCGCGTGCCCGACAGCCCGCACGGCATCGCGGGCCGCCCATCGCGGCTGGTGGCCAAGGTGGAAACCATCCTCGCCTGGTTCGAAAAATATAAGTGACAAAAAAGGCCGGTAAGACCCGGCCTTTCTCTTGTCCTCCAGACTGGCATCACTTGCCTGCAGTAATCACCCCTACCATCGCCTCGCGCATGGCTTTGAAGTGCTTCTGGTGCAGCACCGCGCCCGCGATGGCCCGCTTTTCAGCCGGTACATACATCACAAGCGTGCCCCAGAAGCCGGAATGCTCATAAAAGGTCACACCGTCCACTTCATATTCAAAGATGCCCAGCCTGTAGGGGCTGTCTGTCGGCAGGCCGTCATGTGACAGCATCAGGTCAAGCGTGCCTTTGTTCTTGAACACTTTGCCGCCAAACAGCGCGGAAAAGAAGGTGGCCATATCCTGCGTGGTGGAAACCAAGCCGCCGCCACCATAATGGTCCAGCGTTGCGCTCCAGCCGTGTGTATCCATGCCCTGGAAATACTGGTGCGCGCGGCGTGCTTCGGCGTCCGGGTTATCTTCAACCAGTTCCCAATAGGTGTTCTTGAGGCCAAGGCTGTCGAGCGCCAGATAGCTGCGCACAGCCGCCGCGAGCGTGAGACTTGTTCGCTTTTCAATGATATGCCCCAGCAGCACATAGCCCGTGTCGGAATAACTGAATTTCTCCCCCGGCGCGCCAAGCGGGTCAAGCCAATCGACAGCGCCCTTTATCTGCTCTTCGCGCGTCCAGTGGTGGGTGGGGTCAGAAAGTAGCGTTTCGAAGAAAGGCTTGCCGTGGGTGTGGTCCACCAGGCCGCCCGTGTGGCTCAGGAGATGCTTCACTGTGATCGCCGACGTGTCATAACCATCGGACCTCAACAGGTCGTCAAACCGCTTATCGATATAAGTATTGATCGGCTTGCTGATATCCAGCTTGCCCTCTTCCACCAGCCGAAGTGCCGTCGCCGCCACAAAGGTTTTTGTCACACTTGCGATACGCACAGGCGTGGACTGGTAAAGCTTGTCCCCTGCGTGGTCGGCGGTGCCACCCGCATCATCCAGAATAAAATAGGATACATTCACGCCCTCACCCGCAGCGGCCGAGAAACGCTCCGCCAGCTCTCCTGCGCTGGCAGGGCTGAAGGCAACCAAGCCCAAAAGCATCCCGATGATTATTCCTCGCATCCTCATCTCCTGTTCTTGTTATGAAAAAGCCGGGGCATGACCCCGGCTTTCTGTGTTTCGCAATGTCGGCTTACTTATTGAAAGCCGGAGACCGCGAAAGCTCCTTGTAGCGATCGCGCAGCTTGGTCTGGCGTGACACAAGCGGCACTTCCTCGCCGCGAATGAACACCGCATCCGCGCTGGTCATCACTTCAAGCGGGTCGCCGTCCCATACAACAACATCAGCATCCTTGCCGGCTTCCATGGTCCCGTAGCTATCCGCCACACCGAAGATTTCGGCCGGATTCTTGCTGATGGCGTCAACCGCGGCTTCCCACGGCATGCCCATGGCAACCGCGATGCCTGCGTTCTGGACCACCAGACGGCTATTGTGCGTGTCAGGCGCCATGAAGGCCACCTTTACGCCAGCCGCGTGCAGGCGGCCGGCCGCCGCACTGGTGTTGCCAAGCGTGTCGAAGTCTTCCGGCAGGTTGCGGGATGGGTCCAGCACCACCGGAATACCGGCTGTTGCAAGCTCATCAGCCACCATCCAGGCCTCTGCGCCTGCTGTGATCACCACATTGATGTCGAACCGCTTCTTCAGTTCGATGACATTCAGGATGTCGGCCTTGCGCTCAACTTCCACAAGAAGCGGAACCTCCCCTTTCATGACGCGTTCAAGAGCCATCTTGCCGCTGTCATACTTGGGTTTCTTGTCCTTCTTCTCGTCATCCTTCTTGTCGTCGTCGCTGTTCGGGCGCGCGCCTTCAAGGGTGGTGATGACCGTGTCCCAAAGGGCTGCACGGCTGCCACCGTTCGAGCTGGCCGCGCCTTCGTCCATATCGATGGACAGGGCCACATAGTCGGCAACAATCATGTCATCGCCCGCAAGCGCCACAACAGCACTTTGGCCCCGCCACATGTCTTTTGAGGCAGAGAAGCCAGTGACCGCGCGGGTCACGCCCTCAATGCGGGTGATCGGGATCAGCGTGGAAGCCGGGTTGAAGGCATATTTCACCTGAAGCCCCATGCCGTTCTTGGCGTCCGTCCGGGCGTCGTTGAGGTTGCCCGAAAGCGAAACATCCATCAGCCCAAGAGTGCTGCCGGATACCATGAAGCCCACGGTTACCCACTTGCCTGACGCGTCCACTGTGCGGTAGCCCGCAGGAACGTCACCACCAGCCGTTACAGACTGGATTTTGCCGTCATGGATCAGTACGGTGGCGTTTTCCACCTTGCCGCTGCCGCCATCGGTGAAGGCGGTGCCACCCGTGATGGCGATATCTTCAGCGCTAACGCCTGCGGTCATCAGGGCAACGAGCGACGCGCCCATGAGAGTTTTAAACGTCCTCATTTCACGTCTCCTTCACCTGGTTGGCCAAGCTCGAAATCCATCACCGGTTGGCGGGAAGGATCATGGCGGTCGAACACCACAGCACCGTCGACAAATGTCTTGTCCGCTTTGGTGTAAACGCTGAACGGGTCACCGGACCAAAGAACGATATCGGCATCCTTGCCTACTTCGATCGTGCCGGTCTTGTCAGCGATGCCAAGGGCTTTCGCTGGGTTGAGCGACAGCCACTGCCATGCTTCTTCCTTGGAGATATCAACACCGGCTTTGCGGCCGTCGGCAAGGGCCTTGGCTGCTTCCTGGTTCAGGCGCTGGATACCGCTATCACTATCGGAATGGACAATCGCGCAAGCGCCGGCCTTGTGAACGAACGGGATGTTTTCGCGGATGCCGTCATAAGCTTCCATCTTGAAGCCCCACCAATCTGCCCACATGCTGGAGCAGACACCGTCTTCAGCAAGACGGTCAGCGATCTTGTAGCTTTCCACAGCATGGTGGAAGCTTGAGATCTTATAGTCGAATTCCTTCATCACGTCGAGCATGGTGCCCATGTCATCAGCGCGGTAGCAGTGCATGTGAACAAGAATTTCACCGTTCAGAACGCCCGCGAGTGTCTCAAGGTTCAGGTCGCGCTTCGGCGGCAGAACGTCTTTGCCGGCCTTATAGTCGCGCTCATACTTGTCCCAGGCGCGCTGGTAATCCTGCGCTTCTGCCCAGGCTGCGCGGTAACCCGCCACGTTACCCATACGGGTATGTGGACGGAATTCCGGGCTGTTCTTGCCGCCGCCATAGACGCGTTTCGGGTTTTCACCGCACGCCATCTTCATGCCGTATGGGGCGCCCGGGAACTTCATGTCCTGCGCCACGCGGCCAGGCACGTTCTTCAGCGTCACAGACCGGCCACCAACAAGGTTGGCTGAACCCGGCAGCAACTGCAGCGCCGTGATGCCGCCAGCGGCAGCCCGGATATAACCTGGGTCCTGCGGCCAGTTGGAATGCTCCACCCATGCGTCTGCCGTGACCGGCTCGCCCACTTCGTTGCCGTCTGAATGCGACTGCACGCCCGGGCTTGGATACACACCAAGGTGGCTGTGGGTGTCGATGATGCCGGGCGTCACCCAACGACCAGCGCCATCGATCACCTCAGCACCTGCGGGGGCTTCAATGCTCTGGCCTACGGCCTTGATATCGCCGCCTTCCATCAGGATCGAGCCGCCCTCAATGCGACCGCCCTTGCCATCAAGGATGGTGACATTGGTGATCAGCGTCGGCTTGCTTGGAAGCGGCGTGTAGCTGGATGGATACGGATCCTTGTTGATCTCGACAAACTCGCCCTGCTCCTCGCCTGGCTGGCATGCGGCAAGCGCAAGCCCCATAGCGGTGATGGCGAGCCCTGATCGCAGCCATGCGGGCCGCGTCATTGCTTTTTTCATACTAATCTCTCCATGTTGCTGCCCTGTCCCTTGGCAGCGTGTCGCCGGAGCGTATCAAGCGTGTTAATCCGAGTCATCAAAAAGCATTGCTACTTTCGTTCAGATCGACGAACCGTTCCCTAGGCAGGACGAACCGTTTTGAATTCCCAGCGCTGTTTTAGGCGCTCCGCCTGTGGTAGGTTGCGATTCTTCCGAACTGAGGAATTTTGGCATGCCCGTACGCCTGTATCTGATCTGTTTCTTTCTTGTTCTTTCGCCCACGCGGGCATGGGCACAGCCCGTAGACCTGCCCACGCCCGAGATGCTGTTTGAGCAAGCCGCCAAGGCAATCGGATGGAACAGCGAGGCAAAGGATGTGGGCCGCATTGAAGCCAGCGCCAATGTAACCGTGGAAGGTCGCACCTATGACACAGTGGTCACGAGCGGCATAAGCACACCGGCTGGTGGCGACGCCCGCTTCACCATGATCAGCGAGGACGGCACCGTAACCTACGGCGATACGGACGGCACGATCTGGTTTGAAGGCGAGGACGGCGAGCGCAGGACGCTCACACCCGCCATGGCGGCTTTTGTACACGGGCACCAGTTCCATCGCCGCGCCCTGTTCCCGGCCGCTGAACTTCAGACCATCGATCGCGAAGTGACGATCGAGGAATTCGCCGACGAACTGGCCTTCACCGTCAGCGGCACCACGCCCGCAGGCGCAAGACTGAAATATTTCTTCAGCCAGCGCAGCAAGCGCATGATCGGCTTCCACCTTGTGGTCGAAGAAGAAACCGGCCCGCACCCGATGGATTTTATCCTCAAGGACTGGCGGGCATCCGGCGGAGAGACGCTTTTCTGGCGCATTGATATCAATGACCGTGGCAAGATATACGTCTACCGTTTCAACCGCATCCTGCTGCTGCCCTAAACCATTAAAGTACCCTTCACACTAAATTCTTGCCTCCGCCCCTGACACCCAGTACCTTTCGGGCCTTCTGGGAAGCATGCAGGGGGTTCACGTGCCAATTTTCGTTATGCTAGTGCTACTGCAGCTGGGGTGTGCCTATCATGTGGTGAAAACCGGACGGGACAAATACTGGATCTGGCTGGTCATTATGGCCCCCGGAATTGGCTGTGCTATTTATCTCATTACTCAGGTATTGCCTGATGCTGGCAACACCCGCGCCGCTGGCAACCTGAAAAAAGGGGCCGTCAAAATCCTGGACCCACAACGGGAGCTCAGGGAAGCGCACCGTGCCTTCGATATGGTCGAAAGCACCGAAAACCGGTTGCGCCTTGCCGATGCCCTGATGGCGCTGGAAAAGTGGGATGAAGCGGACCCTCATATCGAGACCTGCCTGCAAGGCGCCCACAAGCATGACCCGCACATTCTGATGAGGCAGGCGCGGCTCAGGCTGGAACAGGGCCGCCCGGACCAGACAGTGGAGATACTGGACCTGCTGCAGGAAAAGAACCCGGGCTTCAATAGCCAGGATGGACATTTGCTATATTCCCGCGGCCTTGCAGAAGCAGGTCAGATTGATGCGGCGCTTGGGTCATATGAAAACCTCATTGGGTATGCAACCGGGGAAGAAGCCCGCGTACGATATGGCCTACTGCTGCAGTCCTCAGGTCAAGCGGATGCAGCCACTCATGTATTTGATGAAGTTGCCGCGCGCCTGCGGCGGGCTACCGGTCATTACCGAAAAACCCAGAAGAATTGGGCCGCCATCGCAGAAAATGCCCGGCGGCAAAATGGGTAGATAGCGCCTTCGACCACAGGCAAATACGACAGATACAATTGCTGGCCAACAGGCAGCCATTCACAAATATTTAATTTCCTCAGGGGCACTATGCGTCACGAAAGGAACCCGCAATTGCTTTTTCGTGCTGTTATCTGTGCCCTGACCCTTTTCTGGCTGGCCGCGCTTGATCGGCCAGCGAGTGCGGAAGGTTGCGACAGAACGATCACGCTGGGGGCGATCGAATGGCCGCCTTATACCATCTGGGAAAGTGACCAATTCGCAGCCGGCCTGGATATTGAGCTGATGGCTGCGATCTTTAGCCGGGCGGGCTGTAGCCTTCATATTATCCGCATCCCCTTCAAGCGGGCGTTGAGGAATATCGAGCTGGGGGAACTGGACGGCATGCCAACCGTTTCCTTCACCGAAGACAGGGCCATATTTGGCCATTATACCGCCCCGGTGCGAGATGAAGTGATCGGCGCATTCGTGCGCGCCGACATGGCAGATGAAACAAGACCGCCATCCTTTGACGCCCTGACAAGCACACCGCTGCGGGTCGGGGTTGTGCTGGGCGGCTGGTACGGCCCGGCTTTCGAGAAGGCCCGCACTGATAATCCGGCATTCCGCTCACGCATCCAGACATTCGAGGATTTCGAAAATCTCTTCCGCGCGCTGGAGGCAGGGCTTGTGGATGTTGCAGTCAATGACGTGGCTGGTGGCAGGTATGTTGCCGAGCGAACGGTCGGCAGCGGCGCCATTCAATTGCTGCCCTTCGCCGTGCATGTAAACAGCGTTCATATCCTTCTCAGCCGCAAGACACAGACCGAAGCAGATGTCGCCGCTATTAACAATGCCATCACCGAGCTAAAAGAGGACGGGACAATAGCCCGGATTACGGAACGCTACCTGCCTGTCGCCTTGCTCGAGAAGTTTGCAGGCCAGCAACCCTAGCGCCCCATCAGGCGCATCTTCTTGGCCCAAACCGCGCAAAATATGCTATAGTTTCCCCTTACTTCGGGGAAAAGCCATGACCAAACATGCTGCACTGTTCCTTGTTGTGAGTATCCTGACCTCTCTCTCCTTGCCAGCGAGCGCGCAAAGCGCGGCCTGCTCCAAGAAGCTGACCATCGCCTTCTTTGACTGGCAGCCCTATCACTACCGCGATGAGAATGGCACCCCCACTGGCCTGGACATAGAGCTCTTGCACGAAACTTTCGGCGCGGCAGGATGCGCGTTCGACCTCAAGGTCATGCCCTGGAAGCGAACCCTTTTGGCCATCAAGTTCGGCACCATAGACGGGTCACTGGGGGCGTCGCGCATGGTAGAACGTGAACAATATGCCTGGTTCTCCCGACCATACCGTCGCGAAACCATGGTAATGTTCATGCGACTGGAAGATCTTGAGAAAAAGAACATCATGTCCTTGGCCGACGTTGTATCGGGCAAGAACCGGATCGGAGTATTGTTGGGCAGCTGGTACGGCGATGAATTCGCAGCGCTCTATAAGACAGACCCGAAACTCAGGAAATACATCCTGCAGACCCCGGAATATGAGGTGCTGTTCCACTGGCTGGTGAAAGACCGGGTGGACGTGGTGTTCAACGATCTGTTCAACGGCATCCACATTCTGAAGAAGATGAACGCCCTTGATCGGGTGGGCGTGCATCCGGCGCCGCTCAATGACGATTATATCCACTTTATCTTGTCGAAACTGACGGTGCCCCGCACAACGGTGGAGGCTATAGACAAGGCGATCGAGGAGTTTCAGGGCACGGAGGCTTATACCGCCATCCTGCACAAATATGTGCCGCCGGAACAGTTGACCTACATGCCGATGCAGTGAAAGCGCTAATAGACCCAAAACCTGCCGAAGCCGTTCCGCAACTCAGTGGGGCCAAGAAATCCACCGCAAGCACCGAAAACGCAAACGGGGCCCGAAGGCCCCGTCCAATATTCATGCCCGCAGCGCTTAATGAACGCCGTGCATCCACTTGCGCATCAGTGGCGTCAGCACAAACAGAACCACACCAATACCGACAGCCAGAAGGCCGATGGAGTGGAAGAGTTCGATTGTCGCATCGACGCTAAGTTCACCGGAGCCAGAGCCATGGCCTTCCGCACCTGTCAGGCTGGAAAGGAAGCCCGCCACGAAGTTTGCAAACGCGGTGAACAGGAACCACATGCCCATCATCATGCCAACGAGGCGTGCCACTGAAAGCTTGGTGATCATCGACAGGCCAACCGGGCTGAGGCAAAGCTCTGCCAAAGTCATGAATAGATAGATGACAAACAGCCAGAAGAAGCTTTTGTTCGGGCCATCTGTGAGGCCGAGACCATAGGAGAACAGCAGGTAGCCGACACCCACAAGAAGCATGGCAATGCCAAATTTAGCCGGGGTGGAAGGCTCAAGTCCACGATTGGACAGCTTCACCCACATCCAGGCGAAGATTGGCGCGAAGATCACAATGAAGAGCGGGTTCATGGTTTGAACCTGCGCTGCCGTCAATGAGAAGAGACCGAGGTCACGGTTGAACTGCTGATCTGCAAGCAGCGTCAGGCTGGAACCCTGCTGTTCAAAGAGCGCCCAGAAAACCACCTGAAACACGATCAGGATTGTAGCAACCCACAGACGCTCGCGCTCTTCTTTCGTACATTTTGTAAAGCCGTAAGCCAGAACGATCGCAACCATAAGCGCACCGGTACCGCCCAGAAGGGAACCCACAAGCGCCTGGTTTTGCACAAGCCACCACATAACACCCACAGCCACAAGACCGCCAATATAGATAAGCCATTCGGTGCTGAGGCCTGCGAAAATCGGCTTTTTCAGCTCTTCCGGATTTGGTGGGTCTGCGCGGCCCTCCAGAAGGTGCTGGCCCTTCCAGAAGACAACAAGGCCCAACAGCATGCCGATGCCGGCAAGGCCAAAGCCGTAACCCCAGCCATATGTCTCACCAATGCCTGCAACAATCATTGTTGCCAGAAGCGACCCCAAATTGATGCCCATGTAGAAGATGGTGAAACCGCCGTCACGGCGAGGATCGTTGGGGCCGTATAGCGCGCCCACGATGGTGGAAATGTTTGCCTTCAGGAAGCCAACACCGGTGATGATCAGCGCCAGCGACAGGAAGAAGATGGAAACATGCACATCAGAGCGCGTAACATCCCCCGCAGCGTCGATCGCAGCCTGCGGCCCTTCAAACGCCAGTGATATATGCCCTGCAACAAGCAAAAAGGCGCCAAAGGTCACCGCTTTTCGGCTCCCCAGGTAACGGTCAGCCAGGTAACCACCGACCACAGGAAGCATGTAAACAAGACCAGTGTATGCGCCGTAGATCAGGCTCGCTTCACCGGCAGAAAACAGAAAATGTTTCGTCAGAAACAGGATCAGAAGCGCCCGCATACCATAGTATGAAAAACGCTCCCACATTTCGGTTAGGAAACAGATAGTTAGGCCAATCGGGTGGCCCAGGAATTCCTTTTCCTGTGACCCTTCGGTCGAGACAACAGTGTCGGACATTTCTACCCCTTTTATATTCTCTTGGACCGCTGCATCATGACGGCGCGGCCGCTCCCCATTTTTAGGTCTTTGGCTTTCTCTTGCTGGAAAGCATCGCCTTTACAAACCACAAATCGGGAAAAGCGGGAAGCAAAATCGGCTCAAATAAGCCAATTTTCTATGGTGATGCATCTGAGAGTGATTGGTTTATCAGCGTGGCAGCTTTGGCAGGAATGCATCCACTGCACTCTCAGGCACGCCATGGTCCACTGCTCGGGCTCGCAAACTACCGTCCTCAACCGTTTCGCGAATTCGCTGATTGAACAGGTCAACGAGCGCACTGGCTTCAGGCGATGAACGGCAGGTCATGGCGTTATTATAATCCAGCACTGTAAAGTCGGGATCATAAGGCGGTATTTCCACCCCGAGTTCAGCAAAGGAAATCAATATTTCCGGCATGCTGCCAAGCATGGCATCGCCCCGACCTTCCAGAAGCACGCGGACCTTTTCGATCTCGGTATCCACGTTCCAGAAGCGGGCCTGGGACATCCTGAAGTTATGGTTATAATTCTCACCCCTGATCTGAATGAGAAGCTTGTCTTTCAACTGGTCCATGCCACTGAAGACCGGCTCGCCGGGGCGTGAGAAAAGATAAGTTTTGGACACAAGCACTGGCAGAGACTGAACCATCTGGTCCGGGTCTGTGTGCTTCATGGAGACCATGATCGTCTTTTTGCTGATCGGATAGGCACAATCTACATCGCTATAGATAAGCAAACGCAACGCCTTGTCATAACTGACAAAATCAATGTCATAGCGGTCTTCATGACCCTTCAGCACAAAGCGGAACATATCAACAAACATGCCTGTGCCATCAGCCTGAATGCTGGGCCCCCAAAGCGGCATGATCACTTTCATTGGCCTCGCGTCTTCGGCTTGGACAGGGGGCCAAAACAGGAAACCAAGCGACAGCAACACTGCCGCCACCCGTATCATTCCATCTGCCCTCTTTTTCAAACTTACCACGTAACCATCAACCACACTTGAAACTCAGCCCCACACCATACAAGACACCTGCCACCATTCTAGCCATCAAGTAGCACAAACGGCAAGCCTCACTATTGATTCCCGTCAGGGCGCCCTTGACCCGATATGAGCATCCAGAAAATTCAAAGTGTTTCTGTAATAGATGCGCTTGTCGGCGGGCCGCTTCAATTGATGCTCTGCCCCTTCCAGAACAATGAAATTATGGTCTTTTTCCAATCGGGTCAGGACAGTATGCATCAACTGGCCATGCTCGAAACGCACATTGGTGTCATGCGTTGCATGCAACAGCAAAACAGGCACTCGCACCAGGTCGGCCCGGTTAAGCGGCGACCGGCGCCGAAGCGCCCATTTCGACAGTCGTCCCTGAATACGCGGGATGGTCAGCATGTGAAAGCGCCCCTCCTTCAGGTGACGGATCAGAAGCTCAATCGATGTCACGCCATTGAGACTGACCGCGCAACCGATCAAATCATCGTCCTTGATCGCCGACATGAGTGCCGCATAACCGCCATAGGAACCGCCAACCACGCAGATGCGGCCTTTCTCGGCAATACCCCGTTCAATCAGCCATTCCGTCGCCGTTCGCACATCGTCCTGCATGTCGTGGCCCCATTCGGCATAGCCTGCCCGACGCCACTTTTCGCCAAACCCGCTGGAGCCGCGGAAATTGGGCTGCAGCACGCTGTATCCATTGGCCGTCATCCAGCTGACAAAAGGGTTGTAGCCTGCCGTCACCCGCTTCACGGGCCCGCCATGCACAAGCACAATTGCGCGGCGGGTGTTCGCGCGGCTAAGAAGAGCATGCATCTGCCCCTTTCCTTTCGGAAGGTCAATCCAAACCCCTTTGGTATCGGGCGAGGGCAGCGTGTCATCTGCCGGGTCATAAGGAAGCGGGCTCAGGAGATCGATCTCAGCATCATAAAGGAAATAGCGCGGCGGCGCATGCTTGAGGCGGCCCCGGTAAAGCTGGCGCCTGCCATCCACGCTTGCCGTAACCAGGGAAAGGTTCGGAACCTTGGCCCGCTTTGCCATTTCCTGCAGCCTGTCGCGGTGCAGGCTGGCCCACACAATGTCTTCAATGCCGTCTTCCTCAAACGTAGCGCCCACGGCCATGTTGGTTTCCGGGTCCAGAATGGCGGCAATAATGTCGAACCGATCATGACCGGCCAGTTTCTTGATAAAATCACCGCTGCGGGCATCCATCCGCCACAGGGCGCGGGTATCACTTTGGTGCGACGACAGCACAAGCGCCGTTGCTCCCCCGGTTTCCACCGCAAGAACCGCAAGCGCATCGTCGTCAAAATAGTCCCGGTCGCGGATCATTTCCCAGCTGCCGTCCGCGCGCGGTGCGAACAAGCGGTGACGACGACTGACAAACCCCTCGCCCAGGATCGCCTCCCCTTGCGGCGAAGCCCACCAGCGGATCACCGGCTTCCATCCGCCGACGATCTTTTCGCTTTCGCCCGACACTGCATCAACCCGGTACACCGCCGGATAGCCAGGCACGCCGGGATCTTCCCACTGCAGCAGAATTCGGCGCGGGTCTTCCGGCAGCGAGCTCAGGAGCACAGGTGGTAAATCGCCCGGGCGGGGGCCCTCGCCGTCGATCAACGGCCTTAGGCGACGAACATGGGCGTCATATAGCACCAGGCCATATTCATTCAGCGACAGCAAAAGCCGCCCGCCGCCAACCCAGGACAACCAGCCGAGGTCCTCGAAGGCATAGGGCAGCACTTCGGCTTCCTCAACTCCCGCGTCCGCATACCAGATCACCAGTTCCGACTGATCTCCATTGCGGCGCAGCGCAGACAGGAAATGTCCGTCCCGCGACATGGATACCGCCGCCAGCATGGGCGGACGTGACAGATGTTCCAAGAGAGCGGCATCCCCCACACCGTGCGCCGCACTTAGGGGCGAGGCCAGAATCAGAACGAGCAATGATATCAAACGACTAACATGGTGGCGCATGGATGTAGGCTAGCATGCAATGGGGCGCTCTCAAATAGGCCATCGGTTCAAACTTCAGGGCTACTGCATAAGCTGTGCCCCATCACCGTCGTTATTGTTTTTTAGACTCGCGAACCCAGCCTTCATCATGCATAATGATTGTCATTAATGAAAGACGACAAGACCGGTCGGGGAACACGCATGTCGACACAGTGGAACAGCATCAAACCGTCGGATATTCTGACGAAAGAGGAATCGCACCGGCTTCGGCAGCGGTCGGACCTTATGGGCTTCTGGCTGCTCTTTCACTGCTGGGGGCTGATTGTCGGCAGCACAGCGCTCTATGCCCTGTATCCGAACCCCGCCACCCTGGTATTGTGCCTGATCATTGTCGGCAGCCGCCAGCTTGGGCTTGCCATCCTGATGCATGAAGGCAGCCACGGCATGCTGTTCAAGACGCGCTGGCTGAATGAACAGCTTTCGCAGGCGCTGGCCGCCTGGCCCATGATCCTGAGCATGAACACTTACCGGAAGCGGCACATGGCGCACCACCGCTTCACCCGCACAGATGCAGACCCGGAAAACTATCTCTATACACCCTTCCCAGTGTCGAAAAGCAGCATGGCGCGCAAGATCTTACGCGACCTTACAGGCATCGTTTTCCTGCGAACACAAGCGGGCATCTTCCGCTATGTATGGGGTGAGAAAAAAGGCCGTTGGGAACGCCTGCGCGCCTTCTATACAGGGCCGATCGCCTTCTATACGGTCACGATCACCGGCTTTGCACTGGCTGGCAGGATGGACCTGTTCCTCCTGTGCTGGCTGTTGCCGCTCATGACCACACAGCAGCTTTTCCTGCGCGTGCGCAATATTGCAGAACACGCCACCATGGAAGACCTTGAAAACCCGTTGAAGAACAGCCGCACCACTCTTGCAAATCCGCTGGAACGCATGACGTTCGCGCCCTATTTCGTCAATTACCATATCGAGCACCACATGCTGCCGTTTGTGCCATGCTGGCGGCTTCGGGAAGTGCATGACTTGATGCTCAAGCGCGGCTTCGGGGATGAGATGGAAATCCGCGCCGGCTACTGGGGCATCATAAAGCTGAACGCCTCGGCCTAAATTTTTTTGAGTGGGGGTTTTCCACCACTTCCTCTATAACTGATAAAAATATCAGTATCATTTTCGGTTGGGTTCCTGGGGAGGGCATATGTCCGTATTCAAAAAGCGCGGTTTCTGGGCCGTGGTTATCATCATTCTTGTGCCGCTTGGCTATTATGCGGTCAACATGGGGCAGGCCTTCTACCGCATGGCCAGTTTCTATGACGTGGAGCACCTGACGGAAAATTACCGTAACACCAAGGAATTTTTCAACACCACCACCGTGCATGCGAGCGGCACGCCTTCAGCCTTTGACTATGACCTGAAGCCTATCACCGACAGCTATGTCTATGACGGCGAAGAACAGTCGATCAAGGACCTGATGGTCGAGACCGGCACCACAGGCCTTCTGGTGGCGAAGGACGGCACGATCCTGTTTGAAGAATATTACCAGGGCGAAAAGGCGGATGACCGACACATTCAGTTTTCCGTGACCAAAAGCTTCATCTCCGCGCTTTTTGGCATTGCGATGCATGACGGCCTGATCGACGACCTGGACGATCCGGTCACCAAGTATCTGCCTGAGTTCAAAGACACTGGTTATGACGGCGTCACACTCAGGCATGTGCTCACCATGTCCACCGGCATTCGCTTCACCGAGGATTACGGCGACCTGACATCAGACGTTAACCGGATGTCCATGACCATCGGCACCGGTGGCAGCCTCGACGAATTCGCAACCAGCTTGCCGCGCGACCGTGAACCCGGCACATATAACGACTATGTCAGCGTCAACACCCACGTGCTTGGCATGATCCTGAAGCGCGTGACGGGGCAAACTATCACCCAGCTTCTTGAGGAGAAAATCTGGCAGCCCCTTGGCATGGAGCAAGACGCCTATTTCCTGATTGACGGGCACGGCATGGAAGTGGCCATGGGCGGCCTGCAGGCATCCTTGCGAGACATGGCGCGGATGGGGCGGCTGTATCTGAACGAAGGCCGCTGGGGTGATGAACAGATCGTACCGGCCGAATGGGTCAAGGCGTCCGTAACACCGGAAGCACCGCACCTTATGCCCGGCGCCGACAACCCGGGCTCAGAAACGCCGTTTGGCTATGGCTACCAGTGGTGGATTCCAACAAACCCGCACGGCGACTTTTTCGCGGCGGGCATCTATCACCAGTTCATCTATGTGGACCCGACAACAGGCATCGTAATCGCGAAAACCAGCGCCAACAAAGGCTTCAATGACCCGGCGAACAAAGCGCAGAAGGACATGATCGTCACTGCGTTCCAGGCCATCTCCGCCGACATCGCAGCGCGGGAAAAACTGGAAAATGCCCCCCATGAAGCCCCTGTTTCGCCAGCTGCCGATTAAGGGCTTGAGCTTGTAGTTGCTTCAACCTTTATGCTTGGCGTGAATAAGGGATTTCCCATAGCGGAGACATATCATGCCAAGCATAACCACCATCAACTTATATGGCCCACCGGTCCTGATCGTACTGGCCCTTTTATGGGGCTTCGCGCGCATCCTGCACCTGCGCCAGCGTGAGGGGGTCAGTGTACTGGCGTTTCTGGGGCGCAAGCGTAACCCGGTTGAGGCCAGTGCCGGCATCATAGGCATTGTGCTGAACCTCTATCTGTTCGCCCGCCCCTTCTGGCCGACACTGGATGACATACTGATGGTGCAGCCGTTCGCCTATGCCCATTGGGGCTTGGCGGTGATGGCCATAGGCATCCTGATCGCCGTGATCAGCCAGATGGACATGGGACGCAGCTGGCGCATCGGCCTGCCGCCAGACGCGGAAGAAGGCATGGACCTTGTCACCGGTGGACTGTACCAGTTTTCCCGCAACCCGATTTATGTTGGTATCATGCTGTTCGTGATCGGCGCTGTTGTTGTCGCGCCAGGGCCGTTTACCATGACCTGCCTTGCGTTGACCTGGGTTTTCGTAAGCCTGATTATCAGGCAGGAAGAAGCATTTCTCTCTGACAAGTTTGGTGACGCCTTTGAAGCCTACATGGCGCGGGTGCGCCGCTGGCTGTAGCCAACAAAAAAGCCGGGCAATGCCCGGCCTTCAAACGCGTCAGTCTTTAGCTGATCATTCTTCAACGGTTGGCATCGGTGCACCGTTTGTACGGCAGCCGTAGACCATGCCTTTGCCTTCGTCCTTCATGTTGATAACAAACGTGCTGGTGCCTTCAGGGCAGGAGAAGCGGTCACGGTCGCCGTTTGGCAGGGTTACTGTCACGCTGTCGTGGCCGCGGTCATAGCTGCGTGGATGGTCATCGCCGTCGATAGTGATGGCACAAGCCCCCAGCGTCAGGCAGGCGGCGGACAGAAAAATAGCGTTGATTGCTTTCATGGTTTTATTCCTCAAGCTGTCGTTGTCGTAAACATGCGGGCTCATTGACCCGCTTTTCTTTATGATTTTTGTAGTAGCAGAAAAACACCGGAAAGCAAGCAATCAGTGCCTATTCGACCTGATCGACTGCCGCCAATTCTGTTCGGGGTGACTTACCGGTGTAGCCATCGATAAAGCCGTCGATAAAGCTTTGAGTATATCCTGAAAAAAAAGAACCAATCACTAGGCCCAAAATCAAAAAACTGCTGGGCTTTTTGAAAAATGTAATCATGCCAGATTGTTGCATTGTCATTCCCCCATAAGCGTCTAAGCTACATCCTAGTCGGCAGGCGACAAAAATGACAACAAATTAATGTCTGGGCAGGTAGGCCGACAGTGTCTTTTCCATAAACTGCGGGAAGGATAGCCCGCTGTCCACATCACCATTGAGGTGGATGGAGAGGTCTGAGCGGATCGAGGCAATGGCCTGCACCATGGCACCGCGCACCTCGGCCGACAGGCCGCTGCCAATCAGCACCATGTCGATGGGATGCTCACGCAGCATCGTGCGCACATGCTTTTCATTGTTGGCGATATAAAGCTGGGCGTTATAGCCTTTCGCCAGCTGGATCACATAGGGCGGCAGCTTGTCGCCTTTGCGGCACAAGAGAAGATGAAAAACCGGTGCTGCCACAATGTCCCCCTAAAAGCTGGCTTCAAGCCCGATACGCCAGAAGCGGCGCTGGGCTAGAGTCTCAAGCCCATCTGCAGTTACCGCCGACACCACCTTGGCGTCAAACAGATTTTCCATCTGGGCCGTCAGGGTGAAACTGCCTGAAATGTCATATCGGGCTCCGGCATTCACGGTGAAGATGGCATCCAGACGGCGGGTGTTGAGGTCATCGTCATACTGCCCACCGGCATAGCGGCCCTCAATATTCATGTCCCAACCATCGCCAGAATATGCCGCCCGCACTGTGGCGCTATGGCGCGGTGTCTGCACAGGGTGCTTACCAATAAGTTCCGGCATGGCGTCAAATTTGGTGATGCGCGCGCGGGCATACAGATAGCTGGCGGAAAGCGTCCAGTGGGTTTCAAGCTCCAACATTGCATCCAGCTCAATGCCGTCGGTGACGCTTTCATCCACGTTTGCCCGCTGCCTCAGGACACCGCCACCCGGCACGAAGCCGCCCAGCGGAAAAAAGCCCGGGCCGAAGCCGATGGTGACATTGCCGACACCGTCCCGAAGCCAGTTGCGGTAATAGGTGGCAGACAGCTTCACGGTATTCAGCGGTTCATAATCAAAGCCGATTTCCGCGCCATAGAGCGTTTCAGGCGTGAGGTTCGGGTTGGCTTCGGTAATGTCATTCACCACCCGGAAGGGGCGGTAATATTCATTCAGCGTCGGAAGCCGCCAGGTCTTGTAGGCCGCCGCGCGCATATCGATCGCACCGGTGAGTGCTCGTTCATAACCCACACGGCCCGTCCATTCGCCGCCCTTGCGGTTGGGCACAATGTCTGACCGGTCTGGCGAGGCGAAACCGGGGAAGCCGTCCTCAATGTTATATTCGTCCCGCACGCCACCGTAGGTCCGCCAACGGTCATACCTGAGCGTCGCGGAGAGAGCCCCCCAATCCGCCTCATGGCTGTATTCACCGTAAAGACCGAGCGTCCATTGGTCACCGCCCGCCCGGCGCTGGCGGGTGAAGCCCGCACCCAGGTTACGGAAGCGTTCGTTGGTTTCCCCGCTCATGCGGCGGCCATCCATGCCCAGCTCAAACTCGTCAAATTGAATGCGCGCCAAAACGCCCGCACCCCACGCAGGCACGTCGAACTGGTCCAGCACCGCGCGTTCGGTCGTCCGGTCATCGCGGGCTGACGCGAAGACATTGGTAAAGTCCCGTTCCCTGTAGTGGGTGATGACTTCCCACAGTGCGGTACGATAATGTCCCCCCTGGAGGGTAACAGAAGCATCCATGCCGCTTGTACCGTTTGTTGCCAGCGACAACCCGTTTAGGCGGTTCTCTTCGAAAAAGCGTAACGATGCGATCAGTTCAACCTCATCAATGCTAAACTGGGATGCAATGGCCAAATACCCGGCGTCATTGGCAGCGCGCCGGTCGATCGCCCCCCGATCTTCTTCGGCCAGCAAATAGTCCCCGCCACCATCAAAGAAACCAGCGGAGACCGCCAATTCCCCGCCACGAAAATTTGTCGCGTAGCGCACTGCTGCACTGATGCTTTCATTGCTGCCAGCCCATGCATGGAACCCATTATGGCTTTTGTGAAAAGCCGTGCTGCGCAAATTCACACGACCGGATAGCGCCTGCGAGCCAAAGGAGCCCGACCGTCCACCGCGCAGTACTTCCATCTCCGCGATATCAAGAGGGCTCAGGACGCTCCAGTTGACCCATCCACCGAACGGATCATTGAGCGGGACCCCATCGAGCGTCACCAGCACCCGGCCTGCCCCATTTGCGCCAATACCGCGCATGGAAAGGCCCTGTGTGGTCGGGTGCGCAGTGCGGCTGTCGGCCCGGCGAAAAAGCCCCACACCTGGAACCATCGCCAGCTGCTGATCCAACCGCACGGGCGCCCCTGCGCCTGTCTGCAACACCTGTTCGGAACCTTGCTGCCCTAACCGCTGCAGTCGTGCCTGCACCACGGGAATCGAGAGCACATAGGTGAAGTTCGTGCAGTCGCAAGGGTCCTTACACTCATCATAGTCTTCGATGGTTTGCGCGTCAGTCTCTTGGGCGGCGGTCGCGGACATCGTCAGAAGTGACGAGGCCGCCAGCATTGTCAAAGTGCGTGCGTACATAAGTGGCAATCAGGGCAATATCTTTGTCTGAAAGATGCGCGAAAGCCGGCATCTCGTTCGAATAATCTTCGTCCGTCGGCTTCATGGCGGCGCTGCCGAACAGGATCATGTCAATCACGCCGCCAACCGGGCCATTGGCGCGCGGCTTGTCGATCAGTTCGGGCTGCAGCATAGGCACGCCGCCACCGTCGAACTGGTGACAGGAAGCACAGTGCTCTTCATAGAGCGCCTTGCCCTTCACTTCGCGCACATCAACCGGCGCGTCTTCCGCCATGGCGGTGCTGGAAACCAGCACTGCCGCGACCATTCCAAGATTAATTGCTTTCATACGTCACCCGATAAATGCGTCCGCCCGACATCAGGCTGGAAATATAAATAGCGCCGTCCGGCCCCTCAGCAAGGCCCGTAGGCCGGTGCTTCGCGTCGCGGGGGCTTTTCACCACTTCCATACCTGGGAAGCCGTCCGCGAAAGTGACCCAGTCACCTGCCACATTGCCGCTCGCGTCCATCGGCACAAATACCACGCGGTAGCCCGCCTGCGGCATGGGCGCGCGGTTCCAGCTGCCGTGGAAGGCAATCAGCGCCCCATTCTTATAGCCCAT
>Ga0070727_10000319_pt1 | contig 62587 bp, 57 predicted proteins | sample tdAd472_FD_66722 | JGI IMG/M metagenome (GOLD analysis project Ga0070727, IMG submission 66722) | Marine sediment microbial communities from the Atlantic coast under amendment with organic carbon and nitrate - tdAd47.2 | ecosystem: Environmental > Aquatic > Marine > Coastal > Sediment | place... | reverse complement strand
AACCGTCGCCGTATAAGCCATGACATTGTGAACAATATGCTTGGTAAAGATTTTTACCAGTTATCCCCGTTTCAGATGCAGCAACGCCAGGAAAGCTGTATACGGCGGCCGCTATCAATAATGGCTGGATCATTCGGCTGATACTGTTCATGGTAGATCCCCCCCAATTATGTTCAGATAGTTCATTAATTTGTAGATTGGTGCATCATTCAGATGGTTGTTAGGCATCAGGCTCCTGGGTTCCCAAGCGATTGGGTTCCTAATATAGGAGGCTATATACTCTGGTTTTAAACGTTGCATTGCTGTATACAGCTCTGGTCCGGTAACACCACCGAAATCCTTTTCGTCCCGATGGCAGGCGACACAACCTTTAAATTTTCTGAAATCTTTGGCCGCCAGCATCCGTGGTATTTTTTTAGCGGTATATTCCCCCTCGTTGATTAACTCGGGATAAGGTTTGAGCGTCATTAAGAATGTGGCGATAGCCTTGGCCTGTTCCTGGCTAACTGTCATATGTTTGGTCAGCTTTGTCTCATCTATTTCATCGCCCTCATCAGTAACGACAACTGCGTTTACCCAATAACCAACGCCTACGGGAGTGATTCGTTTTGGGTGTTGGAGCCAATTCTCCAACCATGGTTGTTGATATTTATGTCCGGCAAAATATAAAGGCGGTCCTTTACGTGTCATCTTTTCTTGAAAGGTCAAGGATGCCCTGTCAGGGGTATCAATTTGGTGACAGTTGCTACAAGATTCTTTGAGAAGCTGTTCGCCGTCGGCCGCCTGCACAGTTGATATACCAAAAGTAGTTAACACTAGAAGGCTGAAAACTACCTTTCGACTTAAACTTAAGAGTCTGGGATAGCGCATGATTTATCCTCCGGGATTAACGTAACACTAGATTATTGTTGCGACCTTTTTGGGGGTCTGCGTCTTCATGGTTTAGGAGAATGGTAATTGCGCCGTTGAGAGCACGCTTCATGGCATGATCTACGATGGCGTTATTAGTGGGCCGATCCTTCGGGCTAATCAGATCCACGGTTAGTGCATAGGCTGGTGCGATATCAACAGTTTGCATGCCGTAGCGCGTATTTTTCGGGTTGCCGTTTTCATAGACCCGATCCCAAATACCGGCGATTGGGTGCAATGCGACAGATTCATTAATATGGGCGTTTACATAATAAATACGCACCCTCTCACCAGGTTTGGATTCCAATGCGAGGGTAGCGTTTTCATCATGAACCGGGTCATAATGGAATACTTTGCCGTTGATCAATGCTGCTTGCCAGTCGTTATTCCACTTACGGTCCTCTGCACTAGTGCCGTCCTTGAATAAATCACCCTGGACAATCACATATTCACGATCAGGCTGCGGATAGTCAGGCCCATAACCATTCTTTGGGTCGACAATTATGATGCCGTACATACCGCGTGAAATGTGTTCCGCCATCGAAGGTGCGCCGCAGTGATACATAAAGACGCCCGGATATTGAGCTTCAAATTGAAAATTCTTTTTTTCGCCGGGTTTGATTTCAGCAAACTCATCTAATACATCAACAACGGCTGCATGGAAGTCCATGGAGTGGCTTTGTTTATTTTTTTCATCGTTATGGAGCGTGAAATTGACCAGATCACCTTGCTTTACTCGCACTACAGGGCCGGGAATGGTGCCATCATAGGTCCACATTTTTTGAGTGGTTCCGGCATTATCGATGGCCAGATTAACTTCCTTAACGGTCATTTCAACTTCGACGGTACGAGCGGAAGCTGACCCAAAAGCAAATAGCGATAAAATTGTGGTGGTGATAAACAGTAGAAGTGAGTTGGGGGAAATTTTTAACAGCATTATTCTTCTCCTTTCTTAAAGATGTTTTACAAATACATTTATAACATTTATTAGATGTTTTGCAAATACATCTTTATAAGGAAAAGGAATCAGCATATAGCTGTAATAGGCGTTAACGTAATACTAAGATGAAGTGGTTAAGTTTTGCTGGCGTTAGGCAAATATCAAACGCTGTGTAGAGTCATTGACAATATCAGCCAGAGAATACTTAGCGAGAGATTGCATGAAGGCCCGATCTGCTTCATTAAAAACCGATTTTAATCGACAATTGCTGGAGAGCACACAAGCCATCCCGTCGCAATCGATTAATGGTGATTTCGTTTCAAACAGCATCACAACCTCGGCAACATTGATTTCGCTGGCGGGTCGAGCTAGGGCTATACCGCCATTTTTGCCGCGCCGGGTAACTAAAAAACCACCTTTGGCCAGGGCGTGAACAATTTTACGCAAATGTTCCCTGGAAATGTCGAAGAAGTCGGCAATTTCCTGTTGCGTGACTAGCTCACGTTGTTTACTAAAGGCATAAATTAGTACGCGCAAGGCATAGTCTGTAGATTTTGCTATTTGCATGGGGAGAAGAAATTATTCATAAGTACTCTATCCTATATGGGTTTTCTGGCTAAATCCAAGTATTTGGTTGTCTCTGGTACTCAGTAAAGAAACATTGTTACACGACTGACTTCACCAGACTGTGAATTGAAAGCCAATTTTGGTCAGTCGGGGGTGCGGCCAAAAACTTGTTGTTTAAATGGTAGATTTGAAAGACTATCTGACAAATTCAGGCGTCAAACGGGGTAAATATTGTTCGCCAGTTTATCGTTTCCCTTCTTACTCTTTAAACTGTGCCCAAGGGTCTACCCGGCGGCTATTAGGTACACGCTGGTCTGGCAGGTGTTCTATTTGCCAGACATTATGAATACGTGGGTTGCGCTTAAAATCAGGGTCTAAGGTTGTGTTGGTAATATTGCTCACGGCAAACTCTTCGACAATATCTGGATCCATTTTAAATTTACGGAAATTATTAGAAAAAAACAGTGTGCCGCCAATGGAAAGCTTTTGCATCGCTCCACGAATCAGCTCCGCATGGTCGCGCTGAACATCCAATACGGACTGCATTTTTTTTGAGTTGGAAAAGGTGGGTGGGTCAAGAAAAATTAGATCAAACTCGCCGACGCCGCGCTTTAACCATTCCAGGCAGTCAGCACGCATCAGTGGGTTTTGTTTTTCGCTTAGGCCATTGAGTTCAAAATTACGCCGCGCCCAGTCGAGATAGGTATTGGACATATCAATACTCAGGGTTTTTTCAGCACCGCCGAGGGCAGCATAGATCGATGCGGCAGCGGTGTAACAAAACAGGTTAAGAAAACGTTTTCCTTTCGCCATACGACGAATCATATGACGCATGGGCCGGTTATCGAGAAAAAGACCGGTATCCAGATAGTCGGATAAGTTGACCTCTAGCACTGCTAAACCTTCATGTACGGTGAAAACCTTAGCCTTCAAGGAGGCTTGTTTGTTGTATTGGCTGCTGCCTTTTTGTTTGCGGCGTTCTTTAAAGAAGATTTGTGCACCTGGCCGATATGCTTTGAGCGCCTGCTTGACTTCGTTAAAGCGTTGGCGTGCTTGGGATTCTGGTATGGTTGCCGGAGCTGCATATTCTTGCACGTGTAAGGCATCTTCATAAATATCAACGGCTACGGCATATTCAGGAATGTCGGCATCGTATAACCGGTAACAGCTAGTACCGGATTGCTTGAGCCAGTTGCTGAGACGACGCTGATTTTTTTGCAAGCGATTGAGTAGCATCCGTGCGCCTTCGCTAAGTTCCTGCGGCGGTGGCGCTGTGTTCAGCCGCTGTTCGATTAATGCAGACTTAGAATGTAAATCGTCGAATATAAGTAACTTGCAGGGCGTTGTCCCGTTATAAAACTTATATTGTTTGCTGGGTGCGAGGTCCATTTCACGTGCGAGCTCTGTATTGCCAGTAAATATCGCCGCGCGCCAATGCCCGAAATTTTTCTGTAACACCTGCCCCAGCTTGGCATATAGCGGCTTGAGATTTTGCTGTTCGCCAAGTCGTTCGCCGTAGGGCGGGCTGGTCAGTAGTAAGCCGCTTTCGGCGGTGGGTTTACCAAATTGTTCCAACGGTTTATGGGCGATACGGATATGTTCGTCGAGGCCCGCGTTTTGGACGTTTTGCATTGCTTGCTCAACAACGCGAGGGTTGGCTTCATAACCGCGAATATCCAGCTCTAGTTGATCGAGACCTTGCTGACGGCGTTGCTGGGCTTCGCTTATTAACGATTCCCAGAGTGTGCTGTTATGTTGTTTCCAAACAAGAAAACCGTAATGATGATCCGTACGTAGCGTGCCCGGAGCTATATCTGCGGCGAGTATGGCTGCTTCAATCAGGAGGGTTGCGTTACCACAAAGGGGGTCGAGCAGTGCGCTGCCTTCTTTGGCGAGTTGTGGCCAGCCTGACCGGATAAGGAGGGCGGCCGCCAGATTCTCTTTGATGGCGCTGCGGCTTTGCGCGCCGCAATAACCACGTCGGTGCAGACTTTCGCCGGATAAATCCAGCGCTACCGTAACAACCCCCTTATGTAAACGCGCTTGTATGCGGATATCCGGGTTTTGTAAATCGACATTGGGGCGCTCACCCTTGATTTGGCGAATGCGATCAACCAGGGAGTCCTTCACCCGTTGTGCGCCGAAAGTAGTGTGATCAATTAGTCGTGATGTGCCGATAAAATCAACCATGAAGGTGTTGCTTGCGGATAAATGATCTTCCCAGGCAATATCCAGACAGCGGTTATAAAGATCATCAGGGCTATTCACTTCAAACTGGGTCAACGGCAGTAACACGCGGTTGGCTAGGCGCGACCAAAGACAAACTTTATAGGCTAGAGCCAGTGGCCCACTGAAGTGCACCGCAGCAACCGTTTTTTTGAGCTGTTCTGCGCCAAGGGCAGAGAGTTCATTAGCGAGCAGGTCTTCCAAGCCCTTAGGGCAGGTGGCCAGCCAGGATTGTTGGTCGCTAATTTTATTCATGGGGTAGCTCTTTTGATAGGGTTGGAGTCATCAATGGATGTAGTCAATATATTTTCTGGCAACAGCGCTCAGTCTAGTAGAGTGCAGGTGGCGAGTTTGGCTAACAGTGCATATCATATAGTGCTTTTATTTTTTGTGTAGAAAATAATGTCGAAGTGGAAAGAATGCTACTTTTAGCGAAAGCGCTGACTTAGCCAGTAACACCCGCTATCTTTGCTCAGATACCAACCTAATGAATTGAGACTGAAACAGGTTTTGCGAAAGCCTTTACTTAGTTACCCCTTGATCCATCGGCTAATACTCTTAGCCCGACAAAATCCTATTGCAGCGATGAAAAATGATTGGCAAGATAGCTTGGTCTGTTGTTGTTCTGAATCACTAGGTCAGGTGTTTGATGCGATTTCCCCCTTTGTTACTTATCACCGCTCTGTTTTTGGCGGATGTTGCAATGGCCCAGGACGAGGCGTTTAGTCAATGTCTGGGGCGTTTACAAGGACTGGCGCGCCAGCAGGAAATTCCTGAGTGGATTGTGGAAGATGTCGTAGCAAAGTTTGAATATCAGGCACGTGTGATTGAACTGGATCGCAAGCAGCCGGAATTTATCCAAACCTTTGAACAATACTACAAAGCGCGAGTGACGGATCAACGGGTGCAGCGGGGCAGGCAGCTGTACGCGGAACACCTCAATCTATTGGCGCAGTTAACTCGACAGTATGGTATCCCCGGCCAATATCTCGTGGCTTTTTGGGGTTTGGAAACCAATTTTGGATCTTATTTGGGGAATATGCCCACGCTCGATTCGTTGGCGACACTGGCCTGTGATGATCGACGGAGTCAATTTTTTACTGATGAGCTACTCATAGCATTAAAACTAATGGCGCGAGAAAAATTGCCGGTGGAGCGTTTGCGTGGCTCCTGGGCTGGTGCCATGGGACACGTGCAATTTATGCCATCGACTTACCAACAGTACGCGGTTGATGGTGATAATGACGGCCTGATCGACCTCTGGCAAAGCAGGCAGGATGCACTTTCCTCAGCCGCTAACTATTTGCATAAGAGTGGTTGGCGTAGGGGTGAACGTTGGGGTAGGGAGGTTTTGTTACCAACATCTTTTCCCTACTCGGAAGCTGAACTCAGTAACCTGCAACCGCTGAGTTATTGGCGTCGGCTTGGGGTGTTGCAGGCGAACGGGGCACCTCTGCCTGATATGACATTGCCTGCCTCGATCATCCTGCCGATGGGACATTCAGGCCCGGCATTCGTGGCATATCAAAATTTTCAGGTGATCATGCGTTGGAATCGCTCCCAGTCCTACGCGTTAGCGGTTGGCAATCTGGCGGACCAGATTGCTGGCGGACAAGGGTTGAAGGCATCTGTGTTCAAGCCAGCACCGGTGCTCAGTCGAAGTTTGATTGCACAACTACAAACATCGCTGGCAGGGCGCGGTTATGCAGTGGGTGAGGTAGATGGCGTGATTGGTCCTGCGACCCGGGCCGCGCTGCGAGAATACCAATCCAGCAATGGTTTGATTGCGGATGGCTTTCCTGATTTATCCACCCTTTTAGCACTGGGGTTAGATGGAACAGCGCAGTGAAATGAAGTGGCAAACGCTTTGGCGCAAATATACGGCTGAGCCTAAACATCGCATCCGATTGGCGCTGGTCGCAGCTCTCGTGCTAGCGTTAACGGTCATCCTTGTCCGCACTGCTGGGCCTAGTTTTGCCCCTCTTCCTGATATGCACTCCTACCACACGGTGCCGGAAAGGAAAGCAGCCTTTTTTAATTATCTAAGGCCAATTGTGGAGTTTCATAACAATAAAATTTTAGAGGATCGACACAAGTTATTGGCAATTGCGAGTAAATTTGATGTTAGTGGGCAGATATCCTGGTGGGATAAACGTTGGCTGAAAAGGTTGGTTAATGAATACAATGTCGAATGGAATACGGGATCGGTTAGCGAGTCATTAACCACACTCAAACGCCGTGTTGATATTATCCCAACCCCGCTGGCCTTGGTGCAGGCGGCTAAAGAATCCGGTTGGGGAAGGTCTCGATTTGCGGTGCATGGGAATGGTTTGTTTGGGCAATGGTGCTTTGAACCGGGCTGCGGGATGGTGCCGAAAAATCGATCAGTCAAGGCGCAACACGAGGTACAAACTTTTCCCACAGTCAGCCATTCGGTGGCGGGTTATCTAAAAAATGTGAACACCGACGCAAGATACCGGCCTTTGCGAATGATTCGACAGCAGCTTCGTGAGGCCGGCAAAACACCGGACGGTTTATCATTAGCGGATGGCCTACTGTTTTATTCTGAGCGTCGTCAAGCCTATGTGGATGAAGTAAAAAAGATGCTGCGAAGATATCGCGCACAACAGCAGGCATTAGTGATCAATGAAAAAACACCTTAAATCTATAACGAACTTTATCGGTGCCTTGTCGTGGGGCTTTAGCGCACTGTTGCTTGCCGGTCCAGCGTCCGTCACGGATGATCATGCGGTGGTTCTGCTTTATCATCATGTCAGCAATGACACGCCAGCATCCACCAGTGTCTCTCCGGCGATTTTGGAAAAACATCTCAGTTACCTCGAGCAGCATGGTTTCTCAGTATGGTCCTTGGGACGAATATTAAAAGCGATAGCCGAGGCACAACCGCTACCGAAAAATACCGTCGCTATCAGCTTTGATGATGCTAATCTTTCGATATACACAGAAGCTTTTCCGCGATTTCAACAAAGGGGTTGGCCGTTTACGCTGTTTGTTAGTACCGAAGCTATCGATAAAGGTTATAAAAACTATTTAAACTGGGATCAGATTCGTGAACTTGCAGAAGCAGGCATTGAAATAGGTAATCACAGCCACAGTCATGCGCACTTAGTCCGAAAATTAGAAAATGAATCAGAGTCAGCATGGCGGCAGCGAATCAGTACCGATATACGCCAAGCCAGTGCTCGGCTGACAACAGAAACGGGCATAACAACTGAGCTGTTTGCCTATCCCTATGGGGAGTATTCAGATGCGCTTAAAAAAATGGTTGGTGCAATGGGTTATTTAGGGGTTGCTCAACAATCGGGGGCTGTTGGTGTGGATTCCGACCTGTTGACAGTGCCACGTTTCCCCATGGCAATGGGTTACGCGGATATGCAGCGCTTTGTAACCAGTATTAATTCACGACCATTACCAGTCAGCTCGGTGGTCGTGGCGAAAGCAGAATCCAAAGATGAACGCATTAATAAACTGTGGTTGGTACTGGCGAAGGGTGGTTATAACATTAAGCAACTGGCTTGCTACGGCGCATCTGGTAAGCCAATTCCGCTAACGCCAGGCGATGAACTGCCACGGCAATTTGTCCTGGATTTATCCGGTCTGGGTTCTGCCGGGCGCAATAAAATCAATTGTACTGCGCCAGCTAGTGCTGAGGCGGGTGTCTATTATTGGTATTCGTATCAATGGTTGATGCGCCGGTCGGACGGTAGCTGGTATGAGGAATGACAGCCAAGGGCCGCAGTAGGCCATCAAAAGACGTTAACATACTCTTTTACCCTATGATCAAAGACAGAAAGAGTCTTTACAGGTTTCAGTCTTTATAGCTTTAAGGGAACTCCAGAACCCTTTTTTCCAGGCGTGGGTTCACACGGAATACAAATAGCCACTAACTCTCTTTTCGATATAGGGAAGTTAAGCGCATATCTGGGGCAACAAAATATGAACTGACAGTCATTGGCTCTTAAGTTTGCGTTAAGCCAACTCCGCTAATCTACCTAATAACAAATCGGAGAAGTTTTCAGGTAGATAAAATGAATACTATTGTCCAGAGCCAACCAGCACTGACAAAACACGAAGCAAGGTTATACCAGGCTATTCAGCGCTTATTACAACCTTTACCAACGGTAACACTTCATGACCCTCAGGCATTGAATCGGCACATGGTGGAAGGCTATGTTGCCAAAAAATTTGCCGACGCCTATGGTGCGACCATTACCGATTTTATGCCTAAACTGTTGAGTTTGAGTTGCCAAGATAAATTTTCAGCCGTCGCTGGCGTTCGACCGGCACAAAATCATCCGCTATTTCTTGAACGCTATCTCGATCATCCCATTGAACGCTTACTAGGTGAGAGCTGTGAGGACTTGGTTAAGCGTGAAAGCATAATTGAAATCGGCAATTTGGTGGCAACGCACAGAGGCTCCAGCCAGCTACTCTTTATTCTGCTGACGGCGATTTTGCATCAGGCAGATTATGGTTGGGTGGTGTTTACGGCGATTCCTCAAGTGCAAAAAATACTGAATCGCTTGGGCATTAGAACCCATGTTCTGGCCGAGGCTGAGTCCACCAGATTGACACTGGCTGAACAGCAGCGATGGGGTAAATATTACCAATCTAAACCTAGGGTTATTGCTGGAAATTTAGCTGATGGCATGGACTCCCTGCGACAACGTCCGTTATTGCAAAGTGCTCTATCGCTATACCAACATCAAGTGGAGCACTTGTCCAGCCAGTTAAATCGTCAGTGTGATATAAATGAAAGAGCTATTATCACAGCTTGAGTATAGCCATAGTGCTGAGCATCTCCTTGTCCGAAGTGCCAATCATGGGTTGACCTGCCAGCAGCTGACGGATCGCTGTCATCGATTGATAGAATTCCTGGTCAATGAAAAGCTGAAAACATTGGCGGTGCTGGCAGATAATGGTATTGATTGGTTGCTGATCGACCTAGCCTGTCAGCAAGCAGGAATACGCCTGTTGCCAATACCGACTTTCTTTTCCGCGCAGCAAATCCAGCATGTCCTTGCCAGCGTTAAGCCTGATGCGATAGTGGCCGCTTCTGCAGACAGGGTTGCATCGTTAACACTTGGCGATAGTAAAGTGTTGCCTGTAACAGACTTAACCATACATCGGTTGGCCCAGAGTGATAGTGCTTGTGCGTTGCCTGCGAACACGGGAAAGATTACCTTTACCTCGGGCTCGACGGGCAATCCCAAGGGTGTATGCCTCAGCAATGAGCAATTATTGCAACAGGCGCAAGCTCTGGCTGAGGTGGTTGGTCTGTCGAAACCCAAGCACCTTTGCGTACTGCCATTGACGACCCTGCTGGAAAATGTGGGTGGTATTTATGTGCCTCTGCTTGCAGGCGGTGAGGTCATTGTGCCTAGTTTAAGCGAGTTGGGTTTTTCCGGCAGCTCGTCCATTGCGGCCAATAAACTGACCGCCACCATCAGCCATTATCAACCCAACAGTATGATTTTGACGCCCCAGCTATTGATGTTGCTGGTTGCTGCCGCCAATACTGGCTGGCGAGTACCCACCTCATTACAATTTGTTGCTGTGGGTGGTAGTCGAGTGGCGCCTGAGTTGATACAACAGGCGCACGCAAAAGGCATCCCTGCCTATGAAGGCTACGGCCTGTCTGAATGTGCTTCCGTGGTAAGTTTGAATACCCCCTCTCAGCATGACCATCAAAGTAGCGGTCGTCCTTTACCACATTTGCAGGTTGCGGTGGAAATGGGGGAGATTATCATCAGGGGTAACGCCATGCTTGGCTATGTAAACGAGCCGGAGAGTTGGGGACAGGACAAAATAAGAACGGGAGACCTCGGTGATATTGATGCGAAAGGATTCCTGCACATTCGTGGGCGTAGCAAGAACCTGCTGATCTCCAGCTATGGTAGAAATATTAGCCCGGAATGGATTGAGAGTGAATTGCTTGCTAACCCGCTGTTACTTGATTGTGTGGTCTATGGTGATGCCAGGCCTTACTGCGTGGCATTGATTTCTCCGCGCAGAACTGACACTGAGAATACGGAAATCCAACAATGGCTCGACCAAAAAAATGCAACCCTGCCGGACTATGCACAAATTAAAGCCTGGTACTTATTGCCGCAACCGCTGCGTGATCAGCCAAATCTTCTAACGGCAAACGGCAGGCCTAAACGCGAGGCTATTTTCAACCAGTTTTGCGACCCGATAGCTAAGTTATATGGCGATCGTGACCTGTTCCACCATTTACGAGTAGGTAATCTATGAGTTTTTTTCAACAGCTACAAAAACAAACGGAGTCGGCGCGTGCAACGCTGCTGTCGGTACCGATCATTACTAAATCACTACAGGGCAATATTAGTTTGGATGAGTATGCTGCTTTTTTGACCCAGGCCTACCACCATGTCAAGCACACCGTACCATTGCTGATGGCGGTGGGGGCGCGGCTGCCGCATGAGAAAGAATGGCTAAGAGAGGCGGTGGCGGAATATATAGAAGAGGAAATCGGGCACCAGGAATGGATTCTGAATGATATAGAGTGCTGCGGTTTTGATAAGGAAGCGGCGCGTAAAAGTACGCCCAATGTTGCCACAGAATTAATGGTGGCCTACGCCTATGATATGGTGAACCGGGTTAACCCGTTGGGATTTTTCGGTATGGTGCAGGTTTTAGAAGGCACCAGCGTCGCTATTGCTGAACAGGCTGCGGATAAGATCAGGCATTCCCTGGAGTTACCGAAAGAGGCTTTTTCTTATCTATATTCGCATGGTTCATTGGATCAACAGCATCTGCAGTTCTTTGAAAATTTAATGAATCGAATCGGACAACCCGAAGAGCAAAGGGTCATTATTCATAGCGCCAAGGTTTTCTATCAACTCTATGGTAATATTTTTCGTTCGCTTACTACGGCGCCAGCAGATTTAGCGGCAGCTTAAGGAAACGCCATGGATTTAACCAATAAAACGGCGCTACTTACCGGCGCTTCTGGTGGAATCGGCGAGGCCATCGCTCACGCTTTTGCCAATAAAGGCTGTCGGCTTTTATTGGTTGGTCGCGATGAAACAAAACTGACGGCCCTGCAGCAGTCATTGCCAAACGCGCAGAACAGACATCAGCTTATCCTTGCCGATATTACTGCCCCGAAAGGTCGGCAGCAGATGCTTGAGTGCTGTCAGCAGGAAGGGGTCGATCTGTTGATTAATGCCGCCGGCATTCTCGATTTTCAGCTGCTGGAATATCAGGATCCCGGCAGCGTTGAGCAAACTATCCTCACCAACCTGTTGGCGCCGATGTTGCTTTGCCAAGCCTTAATTGGTGAACTCAAACAACGCAAAGAAGCGGCTATTATCAATATTGGTTCGATCTTTGGTAGCATCGGTCATCCCGGTTTCACTAGTTATTGCGCTAGTAAATCGGGATTGAAAGGCTTTACCGAAGCCCTGCGCAGAGAACTGGCCGATAGTGCGATTAAGGTATTCTACCTGGCACCGAGAGCCACAGAAACGGCATTAAATTCTGAGGCGGTTACTGCACTCAACCAAGCCCTGGGTAATAAAGTCGACTCGCCGCAGCAGGTTGCCGATGAATTGCTCAAGTTATTATCCAAAGGCCGTCAACAGGCATTTATGGGCTGGCCAGAAAAACTTTTTGTCACCCTCAACGCCGTCTTTCCGAGCATAGTGCATAACGCATTGGTTAAGAAATTACCCATTGTTAAGCAGCATGTTCGGCAGCAATAATTAATTGGAGCCCCTCGAGATGAAATATCCTATCAACAGACAAAAGCTAACCGCCTGCATGTTCGTCCTCCTCTTAACCCCGTTGGTTAATAGTGCCTGGGCAGATTTAACAGCAGATGTTCACGCTTTGCAGGAACGCTGGGCGGAAGTGAATTACCAAATGCAAGGAAAGGCGCAACTGAGTGCGTTTGAAGCACTGATCAGAGCAGCAGATCAGGTCGTTGTGAAATACCCGGAGTCGGCAAATGGCTGGATTTGGAGTGGTATTATCAAGTCTACTTATGCTGGCGCCAAGGGTGGCCTTGGCGCACTCAGTTACGCCAAAGCCTCTAAGAAAGATCTGGAAAAAGCCTTGTCGATCGACCCGGATGCGCTCAGTGGCTCAGCCTATACCAGCCTTGGCACACTCTACTTTAATGTGCCCGGATGGCCAATCGGTTTTGGCGACGATGAGAAAGCGGAGCAGCTATTACAAAAAGCCCTGACGGTAAACCCCATAGGCATTGATAGTAATTATTTTTATGGGGATTATTTGATTCACGAAAAACGTTATCAGGAAGCAAAAAATTATTTATTAAAAGCGAAGGATGCTCCAGCGCGGCCCGATCGACCGCTAGCGGATGCGGGGCGGCAAAAAGAAATTGACGAACGCTTGTCTTTGGTGGAGGCTAAGCTTAAAAAGTAACCAGCTATAAGGACGACCTATTCATGCAGATATTATTGGTCGAAGATGATCGGCCTTTGGCTAAAAGTCTGCAACAGGCCCTGCAAAAGCAGGGCTACGCAGTCAATCATGTAGAGACGGGGCAAGCCTGCCTGCATGTGGTGAAAACCGAGCCGCCGGATATTCTGGTGCTCGACCTGGGCTTGCCGGACATTGATGGCTTAATGGTGCTCAAACAAATTCGGCAGCACGCGAAATCACTCCCTGTACTACTCTTAACGGCGCGCGATTCGGCCAACGATAAGGTCGCTGGACTAGATGGGGGTGCCGATGACTACCTCGCCAAACCTTTCGAGATGGCTGAATTATTGGCGCGGCTGAGAGTGTTGGAGCGCCGTCTGAGCACGGTAAAATCTGCGGAAATTTGTATTGGCGATGTGGTGTTGGATACCACCACGCACTATGTTTCTTTGCAAGGCGAGGAGCTTGAGCTGCCACGCAAAGAGTATATGTTACTCAAGTTGTTGATGGAAAATGCGGGGCGAGTCCAAGCGCGCACCAAACTGGAAAACCGCTTATACAGCTGGGATGAGGAGGTCGCCAGTAATGCTTTGGAAGTACATGTCCACCAATTGCGAAAAAAACTGGGCGCCGACTTTATCAAGACCATACGTGGCGTGGGCTACAAGGTTGAATATTCGTGACTTCGATTCGCACCTTCCTGGTGCTGGCGGTGTTGGCGACACTCATCCTTTTTAACTTCATCGCCGCCATCCAGGGGTACCGCTCCAGTATGGCCGAAGCGGAGCGCCTGTTTGACGATCAAATGTTGGAAACGGCGAAACTTATTGCCAATCTACCGATAGGAATAGAGCCTCAAAATTCAAGCCACTCCAGTGCCATTGCTTTTCAGCTGTGGCGTAACAATGAAAAGATGCTTGCCTCTGCAAACGCTCCGGCTATCGCCATAGCCGAGCTCAAGCCGGGCTTTGATTTTATTAACTTCGATGGCTATCGCTGGCGCACTCTGGCTTATTTTGATCGCAGTCATGACGTTTGGGTAACCTTGGCGGAAAGATCCGATACCCGTTATCTATTGGCCGAGAATGTCATTCTTGAGTCTATATTCCCGCTGTTAATCGGTATTCCTATCGTAGGCTTGCTGATTTGGCTCATTATTAACCAAGGATTGAGACCTTTGATCCAGCTTTCAGCAGAGTTACGCGAAAAAAAAGCCGATGATTTGACGCCAGTGTCTAACCTGGATTCGCGTCAGGAATTAACTCAAGTAACCCGCTCAGTTAACAGTCTGATTGAGCGGCTGCGTTTAACCTTGGAACGCGAGAAACGCTTTACCGCCGATGCGGCGCATGAGTTAAGAACACCCATCAGTGCGTTAAAGATTCAATTGCATAATATTGCCCAAGAAGTCCCTGCGGGGAGTGAAGCCTTGGCGCAGCTCGGCACTGGGGTTGACCGGATGCAACATTTAGTAGAACAGCTACTATTTTTGTACCGCGCCACACCAGAGCAATTTAGTCAAAATATTCAGCTGTTAGATATCTATGTGCTGGCGGAGGAATTGCTAGCGGAGCAGTACTATCTGTTTGAAGCGAAACAACAAACTGTCGAGCTGCTCGGCGAACACTGTTTGGTTGAAGGTAATGACTTTGCTTTGAATACGCTATTGAAAAATTTGCTGAGCAACGCCAATAAATATACCCCTAAGGGTGGTCAGATTAGCATCAGTGTGCAAGCTACTCCGCAGGGAGTGCGATTGACCGTTGAAGACTCTGGTCCTGGTGTTCCGAAGGAATTGGAGGAGCGTATTTTTGAACGTTTTTATCGTGTTGGACAAGCCTCGGATGAAGACATTTCCGGCTGCGGGTTAGGCTTAACTATTGTGAAAAATATTGTTGAACTGCAGGGTGCGAAAATTCGGGTGGAGCGGTCGAGTTTTGATTCAGGCAGCGCGTTTATCATTGACTTTGATGCGGCAAAAACAGATGTGCATAGCTAATCGAGTAAACCACCGCCTGCGATGGCTAAAGCTGCTGCTGGTAATAGTCAGTACGCAGGTTATTGCGGGTCCGCCTATTATTGAAATAGCAATAAAAGACCATCTCTTTTATCCCGCCGTAGTTGAGGTGCCTGCTAATACCAAGGTTAAACTCTTAATTAATAATCTGGATGCAACCGCTGAAGAGTTTGAAAGCTATGAGCTTAACCGGGAAAAGGTCATAGCGGGTAATACTAAGAGTGTTATTTTTGTCGGGCCCTTACCGCCGGGGGAATACCCCTTTTTCGGAGAGTTTTTCCCCAAAACCGCGCAGGGTAAAGTGATCGTAAAATGAGCTATTCGCGAAGGATTAACCGGGTATTATGTTTTTAAGCTCTATCACGTTAATACTGCAAGAAATCCTTGAGGGCGCGCTCATTATCAGTGCCTTGCTGGCGGTTACCCAGAATTTGAGTGGAATGAGGAATTGGATTGCGCTGGGAGTATTGCTGGGCAGTCTAACCGCTGACGCTTATGGCAGTAACATCGTGGCTATTTCTGAATGGTTTGACTATGTTGGCCAGGAAGTCAGCTATGCGGTCATCCAGCTCAGCATCAGCTTACTGCTCGCACTGATTGTTTTCCTCTTGAATAACAAGGGTATTGTCGTCATAACGAAACAATGGCTTAGCCTGAGCTGTGTTCTCGTCGTGACACTGGCAGTGACCAGAGAAGGGTCCGAGATCATTGTTTATCTGCAAGGTGTTTTGGCGCATCCTGAGCAAGCCAGTTCCGTCCTCGCGGGTAGCGGTATTGGTGCTGGCATAGGTGTTAGTGTCGGCGTGTTATTTTATTACTTACTATCGAGTCTAGCGCCAGTACACCTTAAATGGGTGGGGACAGTGTTGCTAGCATTAATTGGCGGTAATATGTGCGCGCAAGGCATGTTGCTGTTTACTCAGGCGGATTGGATTGGCCCTACCCGCGAACTCTGGGATAGTTCCACTTATTTATCCGAATACTCCTTAATGGGGCGGCTCTTGTATGCGCTGATTGGTTACGAGGCGACGCCTTCTTTAGCGCAAGTTGGCGGTTATTTGACCGCTCTTTTATTCACCTTGGCCTGCGGCTTTATTCCGGTTAAGCGGCATCAGTCAACACCACTTTGAAATAGCTATGACCTCTCATCATTCAACGTTACTTAAATTTACGCCCCTAACTTTCTTGTTTGTTAGCGGGCTGCTGTTAGTGCGCTTGGCGATAGCCGATGGCGCTATTGTGAATAAAATTTACCACCCCTATGTCGATGCGCTGGAGCAGGAAATTGAATATCGTATGATTCTACAAGATGATCAGCCGGGGGTTGACGATAATCTGCAATTGCACCTGTTGTCCTATGGACGTTCTTTGGGAGATCGATGGTTTGGTGAAATTTATCTGAGCGGAACAAAGTCCAATCAGGAAAGTTTTGAGGTTCAAGCCTATGAGGTGGAAGCAAAATGGCAACTGACGGAACAGGGGCAGTTTTGGGCTGATTGGGGTTTACTCTTCGAATTAGAAAAAGAAGAAGGCAAAAGTATTTGGGAGTTTTCTACGGGCCTTTTAGTTGAGCGAGAATGGGGCCAATGGAGCGGTACCGCTAATTTTATAGTGACTCAGGAATGGGGGCGGGATATAGAGGATGAACTGGATACGGCGCTGGGACTACAGCTGCGCTATCGCCATTCGCGTTGGATCGAGCCTGGACTGGAACTCTATAGCGGCGAGGACACCCTAGCCATAGGGCCGGTCTTAATGGGTGATATTAAGACCGGCATTCGCCGCAAGCTGCATTGGGAAACCGGGGTCATTTTCGGTCTGGAGGAGAAGAGTCCCAATCAAACCCTCAGGCTACTGATTGAATATGAGTTTTAACGAATAACCAGATACAACGAACTCCCATTGCGGTTAATGTGTAACAGCACCGACTGACTGTTACGGGTCAACGCCTGTTTAAAGGTCTCTAAGTCGCGTACTCGAATCCGGTTTGCACCGACAATGATGTCGCCAACGCGTAATCCACTATAGGACGCTGCTGAATGGGGTGCCAAACCGGAGACCAATACGCCGCCACCATCGGGATTATTTTCAAATCGAGCGCCCTCTAGTAGGGAATGGAGTTTGCCACTCATTGAGCTGAGTTGTTGGGGGTCTCCCACTTTAACCGATACAGACATGGATTTACCGTCACGAATGATAGTCAAATTGAGTTTATCACCGATGGCTTTGATACCAATTTGACTGCGTAGTTGGCCGGAAGCTTTAGTGTTTACGCCATCAACGGCGACAATGACATCACCGGCTTTGAGGCCGGCATCTTCTGCCGGAGAATCCTCGTTAACACCCGTTACCAGCACACCCTGTTGACCATTTTTCAGATCGAAAGCTTCACGTAGTTCCGCGGTAATATCCTGAATACCAATGCCAATTTGCCCGCGTTTAACTTCGCCATGTGCCAATATCTGCTGCATGCTGGCTTTTACCATATTAATAGGAATTGCAAATCCAATACCGACATTACCTCCAGCAGGGGCAATAATGGCGGTGTTAATACCCACTAGTTGACCGCGAAGGTTAACTAATGCACCGCCTGAGTTACCTGGATTAATAGAGGCATCCGTTTGAATAAAATTCTCATAGCCTTCAATCCCTAAACCGGTTCTACCTAAGGCGCTGACGATGCCGGTGGTTACTGTTTGCCCTAAGCCAAAGGGGTTGCCAATGGCGACTACGAAATCTCCCACTTCCAGTAGGTTAGAGTTGGAGAGAGCCACCTGCTTTAATTGATCCGCCTTGATGGCGAGAATAGCCGTATCTAATTCAGGGTCAGAGCCTTTCACCTCAGCAGTAAAGGATCTTCCGTCGACTAAAGAAACCTGTACCTCATCGGCGCCTTTGATGACGTGATAATTGGTAATGACGATACCGTTTTTGGCATCGACAATAACACCGGAGCCAGCACTTTGTTGGCGTTTTTGCGGTACTGGCTGTTGGTATTGCTGGTCCGGGATATTAAAAAAACGCCTGAAAAAGGGGTCGTTCAAGAGCGGGTTGTATGCTTGCTGGTTGGAAAAGGTAGCTATATTCACCACCGCCGGATTGACCTCTTTCAACATCGGCGCTAACGATGGTAGTTTCCCGCCACTGCTGTCCTCCAGTGGCAAAGCGGCGTGGGCCAATGCGGTCTGAACAAGTAACACGAAAACGAGATAAAGGCTTCGCATTTGCTGCATGGAAGTGCTCCTATAAACAGTTTAATTAAAGAGCGGGTGGAGAAGAGCCCTGTAAAATCTGAACGATTTATAGCAATTGTTTAGCTTGGCATCCGGTACATCTCACCATGAAATGACGAAATTAAGAATTCCGTCCTTTATGGTTAGCCACCAATGGATAGAGCATTTTCTCTCATTCCCTGCGCCTTCAGGGAAATCTGATTACCCGAACCCCCTTTCAGACTGGGATCAAGGTCTGTAGTTCCTTGTTAGCCAGAGAGTTCTAGCGGGCTTGGGTGTTGATGCCTAAATTATATTGATTGATGACCTTGCTGAGCCCTTTGCATCACTACGGTATTTGGCATACGGCTTTATAGGTTGACAGTAGATCGTACCTTCATCATTGATATTACTGAAAGCAAAGATGATGCGCCTAACTCTGGGCTTTTTCCTCCATCTGTTCGTAGCTAATGTGGCGTACGTCGGTGCCCTTCACCAGATAAATGATTTGCTCCGCAATATTGCGGGCATGGTCACCCACACGCTCCAGAGAACGTAGTGCCCAAATCACGTGCATGACGCGGCCGATACTGCGTGGATCTTCCATCATGTAAGTAATCAGTTCGCGGATTGCGGTGGCGTACTCAACATCCACGTCCTTGTCGGCTTTCGCCACTTCTAAGGCCAACCCCACATCAAAGCGGGCAAAGGCGTCCAGCGCCTGGTGCATCATTTGGCGCACTTTTTCGCTGATATGGCGAACTTCCACATAACCTTTTGGGGCTTCGCCAGTTTCCGAAAGTTGTATCGCTAAGCGCGCAATACGTTTGGATTCATCACCAACTCTTTCGATATCGGTAGTGGCTTTACTGATGGCCATGACCAAACGTAGGTCGCTGGCCGCGGGTTGGCGTCGCGCTAAGATACGGCGGCACTCTTCGTCAATATCTACCTCCATACGGTTGACGCTGCGATCTTTCTCGCAGACGAGATCCGCCAGAGCGCTGTCAGCTTCAATCAGTGCAGTGATGGCGTCACTAAGTTGCTTTTCCGCCTGCCCGCCCATGGCTAATAGGCGGCTTTTGACTGCCTCCAGTTCGTCGTTAAACTGTTGAGAAATATGATGAGAATAGGTGTCTTTATTCATGGCCATGTGCCGCTCCAAGTTCCGTAATGACAATTAATGCCCTCTCCTTTGGGAGAGGGCTAGGGTGAGGGAATTCGTGCAAGCCCTAACCATAGCGTCCGGTAATATAATCTTCTGTTGCTTTAATTTTGGGGTTGGTGAAAAGCGTATCTGTATCCCCAAATTCAATCATTTTTCCCATGTACATGAACGCCGTATAGTCAGAAACACGCGCCGCCTGCTGCATGTTATGCGTGACAATAACGATGGTGTATTTAGATTTCAGTTCGTAGATCAATTCCTCGATCTTTAAGGTAGAGATCGGATCCAGTGCCGAAGCAGGTTCATCCAGTAGTAATACTTCCGGCTCGACCGCAATAGTACGTGCGATCACCAGCCGTTGCTGTTGTCCGCCGGATAAGCCCAGCGCGTTATCATGCAAACGGTCTTTTACCTCTTCCCAGAGTGCCGCCCCTTTAAGTGCCCATTCCACTGTATCATCCAGAATGCGTTTTTTGGATATGCCTTGAATACGCAAACCATAGGCGACATTCTCGTAAATGCTTTTAGGAAAGGGGTTGGGTTTTTGAAACACCATGCCGACACGGCGGCGCAACTCTGCGACTTCGACATTTTTGTCATAGATATTGCTATCGTCCAGATGTACTTGCCCCAAAATACGACAATCTTCGACCAGATCATTCATGCGGTTAAAGCAGCGCAGCAGGGTGGATTTACCGCAACCGCTGGGGCCGATAAAGGCGGTGACTCGTTGCTTGGGAATTGTCAAGCCAATATCAAACAACGCTTGCTTGGCGCCGTAATATAGGTTCAGACCGCTAACGCTCATCGCAGTGGCTTCGCTATCGATATCCAAGACTTGAGGCCGTCGATCCAGGGCTGACATATCCATGGCGTGGCTTCTGGTTCGCTCGCTCTTTATTTCATTCGTTTCTGAAACCATTGATTCACTCATAATTACATTTCCAATGACTTATATTTTTCACGCAAATGGTTTCGTATGGAAACTGCGCTGAAATTTAAAATGGCAATAACGGCAACCAGCAAAAAGGCCGTCGCGTAGACCAGTGGCCTGGCGGCTTCGACATTCGGGCTTTGAAAACCTACATCATAAATATGAAAGCCTAAGTGCATAAACTTCTGATCCAAATGCAGGTAGGGGTAGTTGCCATCCAGTGGCAGCGACGGCGCCAATTTTACCACACCCACCAGCATCAACGGAGCCACCTCACCCGCTGCTCGCGCTACCGCCAGAATAAGCCCGGTCATCATCGCCGGACTCGACATGGGCAGGATGACGCGCCACAACGTCTCAAATTTGGTCGCGCCGAGTGCAAGGCTGCCTTCGCGCACCGTTCGCGGAATTCTTGCCAGACCTTCTTCCGTGGCGACAATCACCACCGGCACGGTGAGCAACGCTAAGGTGATAGAGGCCCACAGCAGTCCGGGTGTGCCAAAGGTGGGAGAAGGAAAGGCTTCGGGGAAAAATAGATGGTCGATCTTTTCGCCAAGAAAATAGACGAAAAAACCCAGACCAAACACGCCGTAAACAATGGATGGTACACCGGCAAGATTATTAACGGCGATACGGATCATGCGTGTAACCAACCCCTGTTTCGCATACTCTCTCAGATAAACGGCGGCCACCACGCCAAAGGGGGTGACAAAAATGGACATCAGAATCACCATTAGGACGGTGCCGTATATTGCCGGGAAAATGCCGCCTTCAGTATTGGCTTCACGGGGGTCATCAGCAACGAACTCCCATAACTTGGCGCAATAGAAGCCTATCTTGTCGAACAGACCCATGCGGTTAGGCTGATAGGCACGCACTATTTTACCCAGATTAATCTCGATTTCCTTTGCGTCGGCAGTGGCGACGACAATGCTATCGCGCGTGAATTCGCCATACAGCTCGACGAGCTGTTGCTGTTGTTGCTGATAAGTGATGTCGAGTTCGGCTTTTGCGGCGTCGATATCCGCCAACGCCTGCGGGCTGAGTTCGCCTTTTAATTCCAATTTGCGTTGTTTCAGTCTGAGCCGCTCAAACTGATAATTAACGCTGCCGATATCGGTTTTTTCGATGCGAATAATGTCTTTGTGGATAGCCAAAGCGCGCGCTATACGATCCTGCAAAGCACCCCAGGCGTCTGCACCGGAAGCTACCAAGCGGTCGGCTTCCTTAACGCTCAGCAAATAGCCATAAAAATTACCCCATTCGCGTCGTTCTACCGCCATCAGGTCGCCCGGGTAGCGCTCGTTCTCCAGACTGTTGCGCAGCGCCCAGCTAAAGTCAGAACCGCTGACGTCACGGTTGCCAACCTTTAACAGGTAGCGCTCTAAAAACTCGATATCTTGATCTACGTGGATACCAGAGGATCGAATCTGCTTGGCGGATACCAGCTCTCGCTCCACCACCTCTCCGGCGATCGGGCGGTGAGAGCCATCCTGTCCGATCAGTTCGGCCTGTAAAATTTCACCTGGCCAAAAATGACTGAGGCCACGTACCGCAATTAATCCGAGCAGCCCAAGCACCATAATCACGCATATCGCAACAGCGCCGGCATTGAGCCAAACCCAGGGTGAACCGCTTTTAACCCAAGCTTTATATTTTAATTTCATTCCAGCACCTGATAGATAAACTGATAGACAGTAGACGACCCCAACATCGGAAATTAGAGTGAGCCATAGCGCCTTCTTAAACGTTGACGAACAATTTCCGCCATGGTGTTAAAGGCAAAAGTAAAAATAAACAACACGAATGCTGCTAAAAATAATACCCGGTAATGGGTGCTGCCCACTTCAGATTCCGGCATCTCCACTGCAATATTGGCGGCTAAGGTACGCATACCTTCGAAGATATTCCAGTCCATAATGGGCGTATTACCGGTCGCCATTAAGACGATCATGGTTTCCCCGACGGCGCGCCCGAAGCCAATCATTATGGCGGAAAAAATACCGGGGCTGGCGGTTAATATCACCACGCGAGTCAAGGTTTGCCAGGGCGTCGCTCCTAACGCCAGTGAGCCGTTGGTTAAATGCTTGGGTACGCTGAAGATAGCATCTTCGGTGATTGAGAAAATCGTTGGGATGATGGCAAAACCCATCGCTAAACCCACTACCAAGGCATTGCGTTGATCAAAGCTCACGCCCGCTACCTGGCTCAACCAGCTGCGCATATCACCACCGAAAAAAGCACTTTCCATTGATCCGCTGGCGCTAATACACAGCCAGGAGACCAATAATATCAAGGGTACAAGTAACGCCGCATGCCAGCCCTCCGGCACTTTATGGCGAACGGATTTGGGGAGTTGGAACCAGACAAAAGACATCAATAAAATTGCCAGTGGCATGAAAAGCAGCAGACTGAAAACACCGGGCAAATGGGTTTCAACAAAGGGCGCCAGCCAAAGTCCTGCGAGGAATCCAAGAATCACTGTCGGTAGTGCTTCCATTAATTCAATCAAAGGTTTTACCTTGCGGCGCAGCGCGGGGGCCATAAAGTGAGCGGTGAAGATTGCACCGCAGATGGCTAAGGGCGCCGCCAACAGCATGGCGTAGAATGCGGCCTTAATCGTGCCGAAGGCCAAAGGTGTAATGCTGAGTTTTGGCTCAAAATCATTATTTGCCGCAGAAGACTGCCATAGGTATTCAGGCTCCTCATAACTTTCATACCAGACTTTTTGCCAAAGCGCTGACCAGGAGACTTCCGGGTGTTCGTTAGCGATGCGCCATAAACCGGTTTGACCGTTATGGGTTTCATACAGCAGGGCATTGGCGCGTGGCGCCAGCGCAACTTCTAGTAATGGGCCGTCGGCCACGGACTGGGACAGGAGCTGCCGGTGCGCGGTGGAATTAAAAATACTCACTTCGCCTTGCGCATCAACGGTGAGGAAGCCTTTACGTCGCTGTTCACTCGCTACCTGAAGTATGCGCTGACCGGCTGTCTCAAAGTGGCGAATCTGTTGCAACGCCCAGCTTGCTTGTCCGGTATCTTTGCTATTGCGGACCAGAAACCATTGAGAAACGCCGCCACTGGCGTCCGCCACCAACAGAGAGTTACCGCCAAGCAAAAACTCAATATCGGTAACTGCTTGTCCTTCGGTCAGGATGACTTGGCTGTGCAGTATTGCTTTGTCGCCCGCCAATCGGTAAATCTTGAGCGAATGGCTACCAGTCTGCGCGTAAAGCCAGCTTTGTGACAGGTCAAGCCGCAGGGAATGAAGCTTGTCGCCAAGCTGTGGCATCGAAATATGCTCTGCTTCGAGGCTGATTTCTTCGCTGAGAAAATTCTCTTCTTTATTAAAACGCGTTGCCAGTAGGGTGCCTTCCTGGTCTACTGCTGCTACCACCAGCTGACGGTCCTCATCACGAATGGCCAATTGGGTTAAGGCGTTACCTTTAGTGTTCAGACTGAGTGGTTGTTCACCGAACGGATATTCGATGACTGGCGTGATAACTCGCTTGTCCTTGGGGAAGCTTATTTTGTATTGATGGCGAAACAATACCATGCGGCCATCGCTTAAACCGTAGGCAATTCTTCCTGTTTCCGCTGCGTCCCGAGCAATACTGGTGATGCTGACATTTGTTGGCAGCGCAATGGCTACTTGCTTGACCAGCGTGCCGTCTTCGGCATTAAAAAATACCGCCTGACCGTTATCGGTTAGTCGTAATCCAATTTCATTTTGCTCTTCGATGGCGAGTAACAGCGTTTTTCCCGCTGCGGTTGCTGGTGTTGCATACTGTGCCAGCGGTTGCATGGAAGCGCCCTTAAACATGGGCAGTACTTCCGATAACAGATAAACGAAAATCAGCAAGATGGCAATAATCACGCTAATACCGCCCAAACCGATACCAATGCTGGCGACGCGATCATTCAACGCTCGCAAACGTCGCCGTCTCATGTATTTAGCTTCGTTAAAGTCGATGCGCTGCAAGGCTTCGCCCTGTTTTGTGTTTACCTCGCCCATGCTTTTCCCTTAAAACCACCGCTTGAAACAAAAATAGCAGGCACCTATTGGTAGACGCCTGCTAATCTAAAATTTATTGAAAGTTCGCTAGTACAATTTCGGAAAATGACTTCTTCTTTGGAATGCGAGAGTGAATATCCCAGTGCCAAAACAAGTACTAACGAATTCCACTATAAACCTAACTTCGCCAACGTTTTATTGGCCACTTTAGCCGGCAACGGAATGTAGCCGTCTTTCACCACTACCATTTGCCCCTGTTTAGATAGCACCAGTTTAATGAATTCGCGCACCAGTGGCGAGAGCTCTTGGTTTGGTGCTTTGTTGACATAAACATAGAGGAAGCGGGATAGAGGGTAGGCACCCGAGACGGCGTTATGCGGTGTTGCCTCGACATAGGCAGCGCCTGATTTTTTACTCAAAGGCACGGCGCGTACGCTGGAGGTTTTATAGCCAATGCCGGAATAGCCAATACCGTTGATAGAGGCACTGACTGACTGCACCACAGAAGCGGAACCGGGTTGTTCATTGACGTTACTCTTGAAATCGCCTTTACACAGGGCTTTTTCTTTAAAGTAGCCGTAGGTGCCGGAAACCGAGTTGCGACCATAGAGCTGAATATCGCGGTTTGACCAGGCGCCAGTCATGCCTATATCGCCCCAGTTACTGATGTCATTGGCACGGCCACATTTGCGGTTGGAAGAAAAGAAAGCATCCACTTCTTCCATGCTCATACCCTTCACGGGATTATCTTTATGCACATAAACCGCGAGGGCGTCGATCGCTACAGGAATGGCGGTTGGCTGATAGCCGAATTTTTTTTCAAAGGCTTCAAGCTCCTTGTCCTTCATCTTGCGGCTCATAGGGCCAAAATTGGAGGTGCTTTCGGCCAAAGCCGGTGGCGCCGTCGATGAGCCAGCCGCCTGCACTTGAATATTCACGTTCGGATAGAGACGCTTGAATTCTTCAGTCCATAACGTCATCAGGTTAGCCAGCGTGTCTGACCCTACTGAGGACAGATTGCCGGAAACGCCGCTGGCTTTTTGATAAACCGGCAATTCAGCGTCGACCTTGGATTCGGCCACGGCCGACAGTGGTAGAACAGTCATGCTGAGGCTAAGCGCGACAGCGGTGGTAATTCGGGTCAGTGCAGCAGTCATTAATTTTCTCCTAAGTAGAAAGTAACGCCATTTAAGATTAATGGCAGACCCGCGCACTATAGGAGAACAATATGACAGTAATATGACACCCTAAATAGCCCGAGAGAATTTTTCGAATATTGTCGCCGCGTAAATAACTCATCTGAGCCCTTTGCATAATGCCAATGCTAGGCGATACGGCCTTTGGGGTAAAAAACGGTTCAAAATGCGCATTGATAAGCATAAACTCCGCTTTTTCGCCGATTTTAAGCCACAGGTCTCTTCGTACCTTGCTGTGTTGTTGTCCATATATATTATGCAAAGATCTCAATCTGACTTGGCGATAGCAGTGAGGGTGAGATTTTAATTTCACCTGTCATATAACTGCAATATTTCAACCGCAGAATAGACGCGTTTTCAATTTATCTAATGTAAAAACTCACAATTGAGGAGCAACTATGAAAGTTAAGCTAATTCCATTGGCGCTAGTGACAGCACTCGCGGCTCAGGCGCAGGCTGGCACAGTCACCAGCGATGGTGCGGACATCATTATTAACACCAAAGGTGGTTTTGAAGCAAAGACAGCCGACGGTGACTATTCGTTCAAAATTGGTGGCCGCATTCAGCTCGACTATAACAGCTACGATGGCGTCATCAATAAAGAAGAAGGCGAAACGGGCAGCGATTTGTTTCTACGGCGTGGACGTATCGAGATGAAGGGCACAATTAAAGATTGGGCCTATGAAATGTCCTATAACCTGACGGATAGCGGTTCTATCGACCAGTTAAATACCACTTACTTGGGATGGGGCAAGACCGCTCTGCTGACGTTCGGACAACAGAAGGAAAATATTGGTCTGGAAGATACCGGCAGCTCGAAATGGACCACTGCGATGGAACGTTCTTTACCTGCCAGCGCATTTGATGCGGGCAATACTGTAGGTGTTAAATTTCATGGAGCCACTGATTTGATCACCTATAACCTGGGTGTCTTTAAATCGGCCATTGATGCCGATGATAACTCACTTGACACCGCCGTAACCGGTCGTTTCGTTATTCGTCCGGTGAATACCGGTGATATCTTGTTGCACTTAGGCGCGGGCTACAGCATGCGCGATGGTGAGTTTGATGAAATTGGTGCGCGTTTAGGCGTGCGCGGTGGTGAAGACAAAACTGCTAATAAGGTAAAAACTGAGTACTCTGGCGTGATGGGTGATGAGATGGAATTCTGGAACCTGGAAGCTGCAGCAAACCTAGGCTCCGTACATCTGATGGCGGAATACTTTGATGGCGAAGTCAGCGGGGCTTCTAATCTGCCTGACCTGGCGGCAGATGGCTATTATTTGCAGGCTGGCTGGGTTATCACTGGTGAAAAGCGTACATACAAAAATGCAATTGCCGCCTTCGATGCCGTAAAACCCAAGGGTGCCAATGGCGCTTGGGAAGTGTTCGCACGTTACGATTCCTTGGATGTGACCGGCAGTGATAACAGCCCTTTAGTTAGCTTGACTGCTGAGGAAGCTGAAAGCATCACCTTAGGGGTCAACTGGTACATGAGCTCTGCCGTGAAGATTGCGCTTAATTATGTGCATGCCGAAACCGATGTGGCAATTAACGGCGAAGATGACGGTGACGCTTTAACCGCACGCTTACAGGTCGCCTTTTAATAACTTCTTCCTCCTCCTTTCTTCCCTCGCGAAGAAAACCTTTGAGCCCCGCCTAGTGCGGGGCTTTTTTATGCCATAATCGTCGCTTCATAGAGGTTTGACTCGTTCCCGGAGGGGAATTAAAGTAGCGGCAGTTCACCATTTGGTTCAGGCTTATGCGTAATGCAATTTTTCTACTACTGTTTATCCATCTCATTGGTTTCGAGTATTGCCTGGCGGAAACTCGGCATTATCGTACAGCCTCCACCCACCCACCCCAGGATGTTGAAACAGAAATTAGTGTCCCGCTAATTGAGATTGATCCAGATAGCGGTGAAAAAAAGTTCTATTTAAAACTGGGTTCTGATACGCAGCCAGAGGGGTTGGCTGAGCATTTTGTATATGCTGACTATGGCTTCGATGCGGATAAGGATAATTCTTTGCATCAGGCGATTGCCAGTCTACACCAACAAATGAGGGCTCTCTGCCCGCAGGGTTGGCTGAAGTTGAAAGAATGGGGTATCCCGACCGATTTGTCATTCCGGCTACATTACGCCTTTGCTTGCCTTGAGTAGACCTTCGAATAATCTATTGCTCGGCGGTATCAGCCCATGATGGCAGATATTTTCGCCATTATCGCGCCGATCATCGTCTGCGCGAGTATTGGCTATGCCTGGGCGCGGTCGCAGCTGCATTACGATGCCGAATTTGTTACCCGTATGGTGATGAACTTCGGTATGCCCGCGCTGGTGCTTTCCAGCATGAACAAAGTCGATCCCGATCTTGGCACGCTAACGCAGATTCTTTGGGTCTCGTTGTTTATCCTGCTGAGCATGTTGATTATCGGCTATCCGCTGATTCGTTTTTTCCGCCACCAAGTGGCGGTTTATCTACCACCATTGCTGTTCCCCAATAATGCCTTCATGGGCTTTCCCCTGTGTTTCTTCGCCTTTGGTGACGAAGGCTTAGCACTGGCAATTGGTTTTTACCTAGTGACGCTAATCGTCAATTTTAGTTTTGGCATCATGCTGGTGAGCCAAACCAGTGAAGGGTTATTGGTGCGGCTAAAAGATTTGGCGTTACAGCCTGTAGTATGGTCGGCGCTACTCTCTTTGCCCATGGTGGTTTACGACTGGCCGTTACCCAGGTGGCTGGCGAATTCAACGGAGCTTTTGGGAGCGATGAGTGTGCCGCTGATGCTGATCACGCTGGGCGTGTCGCTGGCGAGCTTAAAAACCGGTGTCTGGCAGCGCAATTTTTGGTACAGCCTGCTGCGTGTCTTGGGTGGCTTTGGCATTGGCTTGGCAGCGGTGCATCTCTTTAATCTAACCGGAACACTGCGTGGGGTGACTCTGATCCAGGCAGCAATGCCCGCTGCTATCTTTAATTATTTACTGGCGCTACGTTATCAGCGTAGCCCCAGTGAAGTTGCCAGCTTAATCGTTATTTCTACGTTACTCAGCTTTATCCTCTCGCCAGTATTGATTTCTTTCGCGCTACAGGGCTGAGGAAGGGCTGACGTGACGGCATCGGCTAGACGTCAGAATAGAGTGATCTTTGCTAGATGACGCCCAGCGCTTTCATTTCCGCCAATTCTGCTGCTGATAGGCCCAGCATTTCACCAAATACGGCTTGATTGTGGCTGCCTAATTCCGGCCCTGGCCATTCGGTACTGCCAGGCGTTGTTGTCAGCTTAGGCATAATGGCGGGGATCTTAAGGGGCTCGCCATTGATGCTAACCTGTTCAAACAAACCGCGCTCATTAAAGTGTGGATCCTTAAACATATCCTCAACTGAATAAATCGGCCCTCCTGGTACGCGGTTTTGTTCCAGTGCATCGAGTATTTGCTGAGCGTCATGCTGGGCGCACCAATTGGCTAGGAGGTCGTCAATCTCGGCTTCATTGACGACACGATCAGCATTGGTGGCAAATCGCTCATCTGTTGCTAATTCAGGAAAACCTGCCGCAACCATTAAGCGTTGAAAAATAGAATCACCATTGCCGCCGATGACCACATATTTATCGTCCTGACAGCGATAAGTGTTGGTTGGTACGATGCCGGTTACGGTCGTGCCGGAGGGTTGACGGATTATACCGGCGCCATCGTACTCGGGGATCACCGCCTCCATTAAATTAAACATGGATTCGTACAATGCAACGTCCACTACTTGACCATTTCCCTCACCATTTTTATCGCGCGCGATAATGGCCAGACAAATTCCGAGAGCGGCGTGCAGCCCAGCAATAGTGTCACCGATACTTAAATTGGGGCGTACCGGTGGCTCACCGGGGAAGCCATTAACATAACGAAAGCCACTGATGCCCTCGCAAACCGAGGCAAATCCGGCCTTGTTCGCGTAGGGTCCGGTTTGGCCATAGCCTGAAATACGAGTGTAAACCAGGCCAGGATTGGATTGTTTAAATTCTTTAGGGCCAAGGCCCCATTTTTCCATTACACCGGGGCGGAAATTTTCGATGACCACATCGGCGGAGTTAATGAGTTGCTTGGCTAACTCGCTGCCGCGCTGCGAATTGAGATCCAGAGTAATGCATTTTTTATTGCGCGCCAGGCTGCGCCACCAGAGCGATGTCTTGTCGCGCAATACGCGCCAGCCTCGAATGGGGTCGCCACCCTTGGGTGGTTCAATTTTAATGACCTCAGCGCCGAAATAACCAAGCATGCATCCGGTAAACGGGCCAGCTAGAAGCTGACCCAGTTCGATGACACGAATACCTGAAAGTGGTTTGGAGGTGTTTGTCATGGGGCCTTGTCCTTTTAAATAGACCCCTATTATGCCGCTATACTGAAACCAAGCAAATTGTCATGCTGGATATTGAATAGCAGTTTTTGCCAAGGACGATTATTAGGTAAGTTCCGATAAACAGTCGGCCACAATATCCATACCCTCGGTAATCAGTTGCTCAGGGATAGTCAATGCGGGCAAAAAGCGAATGACGTTGCCGCGAATACCGCAAGACAAAAGAATCAACCCTTTTTTCGCCGCCGCACTTACCATTGCTTTGGTCAGATCGGGGTTGGGTTGCTCGGTATCACCATCGCGCACTAGTTCCATCGCAATCATCGCACCAAGATTACGGACTTCACCGACCTGCTGGGGAAATTGTTGCTTTAATTGGTTGAGACGTTCGATAAAAAGCTCACCGATTTTGTTGGCGCGCTTAACTAAGCCTTCCTCTTCAATGATGTCGAGTACGGCCAGCGCTGCTGCGCATGCTATCGGCGACCCCGCGTAGGTGCCGCCCAACCCACCAGGCAGGGGCGCATCCATGATCTCGGCTTTACCAACGACTGCCGCCAGGGGAAAGCCACCGGCAATGCCCTTGGCAGAGGTCATTAAATCCGCTTCCACACCGGAGTATTCTGAGCAGAAAAATTTACCGGTGCGGCCGAAACCGGTTTGAATTTCGTCGCAGATCAGGACGATGCCATGTTCATCACAGAGTTTACGCAATGCCTGCATAAATTCTGTCGGGGCGATATAGAATCCGCCTTCTCCCTGTACTGGTTCAACAATGATAGCGGCAACATCACGCGGTTCTATGTCAACCTTGAACAGATTGTTTAGGGCTTTCAAGGATTCAGCGACGCTGACGCCATGATATTTAATTGGAAAGGGAGCGTGATAAATTTCGCCAGGGAAGGGGCCAAACAGATTTTTGTAGGGCGTTACCTTGCCCGTTAGTCCCATGGTCAAATTGGTGCGTCCGTGAAAGCCGCCGGAAAAGGCGATGACGCCACGACGGCCAGTATGGGCGCGTGCAATCTTTATGCAGTTTTCCACCGCTTCCGCGCCGGTGGTGACAAAAATAGATTTTTTGGGCGTATCACCTGGCGCTAGAGCATTTAGTTTTTCGGCGAGCATCACGGCAGAATCATAGGGCGTGACCATCACGCAAGTGTGGCTGAAGTTTTCCAGCTGCGCCTGCACAGCGGCCTTTACCTTTGGGTGGGAGTGGCCAGTGTTCACTACGGCGATACCCGCGCCAAAATCAATATAGCGATTGCCCTCTACATCCCAAATTTCTGCATTCTCCGCTCGTTTTACATAGATCGGCGAGGCGTTGCCCTGGCCGCGAGCTATCGCGAGTTCTTTCCGTTGTTGCCATTTTGCATTGGTGCTCATAGATTTAATCCTAGTTGTATAAGCGGCTTGAAAGTGTGGCTATTTATCAATACCACCCAAGCACATGTATTTGATTTCTAAATAATCATCCAGGCCGTACTTAGAGCCTTCGCGACCGTTGCCGGATTCCTTGACACCGCCAAAGGGCGCCATTTCATTGGAGATAATGCCTTCGTTAATACCGACAATGCCGTATTCCAGTGCTTCGCCAACGCGCCAGATGCGGCCGATATCGCGCGCGTAAAAATAACAGGCGAGACCGAATTCGGTATCGTTGGCCATTTGAATCGCTTCTGCTTCGGTACGGAATTTAAACAGTGGTGCCACTGGGCCGAAGATTTCCTCTTTAAATATGCGCATGTCTGGTGATACGTTGGTGAGAATGGTTGGTTCATAAAAGCAAGCGCCTTGGCTACCGCGCTTACCGCCAGTTACCGCGGTTGCTCCTTTGCTTAGTGCATCCTGTACTAGCGTGTCGACTCCGTCTGCCGCGCCTTCGTTCACTAGCGGGCCGATGGTCACACCGTCCTGGTTACCTTCGCCCATCGTTAACTGGGCCACAGCTTTAGCAAATTTGGCGGCAAAGGCGTCATAGACTGAATCTTGCACTAGAATACGGTTGGCACAAACGCAGGTTTGCCCGGCGTTACGGTATTTGCTGACCATGGCTCCCTGCACGGCGGCGTCAAGATCGGCGTCATCAAATACGATAAAGGGGGCATTGCCGCCTAGCTCCATTGAGGTTTTCTTGACCGTATTGGCGCATTGCTGGATGAGCAACTTGCCTACTTGCGTTGAGCCGGTAAAAGTTAATTTACGTACCACCGGGCTTTGTGTAAGTTCATGGCCGATTTCCTGGGTAATCCCGGCTACTATGTTAATGACACCTGCAGGAATGCCTGCTTGCGCTGCCAGTTCTGCTAATGCCAGTGCTGATAACGGCGTTTCATTGGCTGGCTTGCATACTACCGTGCATCCCGCCGCCAAAGCTGGCGCAATCTTGCGGGTAAGCATGGCGTTGGGGAAATTCCAAGGTGTAATGCAAGCGACCACGCCGACGGGTTGTTTAATACAGACTATGCGTTTGTCATTGGCGGGATGAGGAATGGTGTCGCCATAGATACGCTTGCCTTCCTCGGCAAACCACTCAATATAGCTCGCGCCATAGGCGATTTCGCCGAGTGCTTCAGCCAAGGGTTTGCCTTGTTCGGCAGTGAGAATTTGCGCCAGATCGTCCTGATTTTCCATGATCAGGTTAAACCAGTTGCGCAGTAACAGTGCGCGTTCTTTGGCGGTTTTGTTACGCCACTGTGGTAATGCGGTTTCTGCTGCCGCGATAGCTTTTTTGGTCTCATTAGCACCGCAGCGTGCTATCGAACCCAGTACCGCACCATTGGCGGGATTTGTCACATTGAAGTTTTCACCGTTATCGCTGTCCACCCAGATACCATTGATATAAGCCTGGTGGCGTAATAATGAGGGGTTTTTTAGTGGTATCGTCATTTTTCATTTCCTGCGCAATGTTGACATCGAATTATCTGCCCCAACAAGGTTATCTATGATCGCAGAAATAGCCAAGCATTTAGCATTAATTGTGAATGGGAGCCCGCCATATTATGCTGTATATTGATATTTATTCAGAATAATGTGCCGACAAATGTGTAATAACTTATTATTTAACAGTAAGTTGCTATTATCGTTTTCTGCAACATATAATTTTGCTTACTTTATCAATTGCTGCCATATCAGTACCTATCGCAGAGACAGACGGCCACTAACCCATGCATACCGGACATAAATTAGATCGTATCGATATCAAAATTCTCGCTCATCTGCAAACTGATGGGCGGATGAGTAATGTCAAGTTAGCGGAGGCCGTAGCACTATCACCGAGCCCTTGTCTGCAAAGGGTTAAGCGCCTCGAAAAGCTTGGCTTCATTAAGCGTTATGCCGCAGAAATAGATATTAATTTGATTGGTGAAACCATTCACATTTTTACGCAGATGACGCTTTCCGAGCACCGGCTCACCGATCACCAGCACTTCGAGCGACAGATCACCAAGATACCGCAGATTATGGAGTGTCATTTAGTCAGTGGTGGCGGCTTTGACTATTGGCTGAAATTTGTCTGCCGCAGTATTCAGGAGTATCAGCGCGTGATTCAGGATATGCTTAATGCTGATCTGAAAATAATTAAGTATCACAGCTTTGTTATTATGCGCTCAGTGATTCAACGGCGTGATTATCCGGTTAAGGAATTGTGGCGACAGTGATAGACTGGGCCTAGCAACAATCAAAAGAATAAATTTGATCATCAAAACAGGGTTAACTTCATCATGGCGAGTAACAAAAAACAGCGCCTAATTGTCGGAATTAGCGGTGCGTCAGGCGTTATTTATGGCATTCGTTTATTACAGGCGCTTCAGGACATGCCCATCGAAAGCCATCTGGTGGTGTCACGCGCGGTTGGCATTACCTTGGGTTACGAAAGTGAAATGAGTCTGAACGATGTCAAGGCGCTGGCGGATGTCAACTATGCCACTAATGATATTGGCGCAGCTATTTCAAGCGGTTCTTACCGTACACTGGGGATGATTGTTGCGCCCTGCTCGGTGAAAACGATGTCAGAAATTGCTGCGGGAACGACGACCAATTTACTGACCCGCGCCGCTGATGTGGTGCTTAAGGAACATCGGCGACTGGTGCTAATGGTACGTGAAACCCCTCTGCATTTGGGACACCTAAGGACGATGACGCAGCTGGCTGAAATGGGCGCTATCATTCAGCCGCCGGTGCCAGCATTTTATGCTAATCCGAAAAATTTAGAGGAAATGGTTAACCACACCATTGGTCGAACTCTGGATTTGTTTGATATTGATTCTGATTTAGTTAACAGGTGGCAGGAAGACTCGACCGAGAAGTGAGCAAAGACGCACAACCCAAGCAGGCGCGCCTACTTGGGTTGTGCGTACATCAGGAGAAAAAGGGTCGGGACAAAAAAGATACTCAGGCGTCCGAATTTAACAGGACGCCACAATTCGACGGCGGGTATCAGTGACGTTTTTTCGTATTGGCCAATAAATCATCCAGCATTTGCGTATGTTCTTCTTCTTCTTCCGCAAATTCAGTTGCCATTTTTTTGATTTCGGCATCGCTAGAAGAATCAGCGACAGACTTATAGAACTGCATGGCGCGGACTTCATTTTCACGGGCATACTCAAGGGCATCGTAAGGGGTTATTGAGTAATCGAAACCTTCTTCACCACCCACTTCAGAGGGAAGGTTGGTCCAACGATACTGCCAGGATTTGAGGTGTGGTAGCTCGATTGAACCTGCTCTTTCTTTTATGGAATCACGATGCAAACAAGAATAGCGGTTCATATCACGAAACAATTTAGAAACTTTTTGATTGTCGTGAGCTTCCATCATATCCGCTAATTCTAAATATCTTTCAGCGGCTTCTTCTTCCATGCCGATAGCGAGGGCAAGGAATTCATTCAGGCTGTAGTCCATGGTTTCTTTCCTGCAAAAAGTAAGGGTTGTATATTATAAGTAACAACTACATAAAAAATCAATTAAATAAATCGCTCCAAGAGATTGTTCAAAAATAGGCGGCCTTTTCTGGTGGTTATTATTTGGTCATTAACTTCCAGCAAACCGTCCTGTTGAGCCTGGAGAAGAAGTGGCAAAATGCGGCTCAGAGGTAAACCGCTGTTTTGCTCAAACAGCTCAGGAGCAAAGCCTTGGTTCAATCTCAGTGCATTCATCATAAATTCACCTGGAATTGAGGTAGATGGGATAGTGTCTGGTGGCATCGCCAGATGAGTTGCCGTGTTAAGGTAATTTTTAGGCTGGCGCGACTTGCGCGTGCGGATAATGCGTTGCTCCTCGAGCAGGGTTATTTTGCCGTGTGCTCCAGCACCAATGCCAAGATAATCGCCAAACCGCCAATAATTTAAATTATGCCGTGATTCCCTACCTGTCTTGCTATAGGCCGATACTTCATATTGTTGATAATCATGCTGTGCTAAAAGCTCAAGCCCATGCTGTTCGATGCGGTGAAGCTGATCATCGTTCGGTAACCTTGGTGGGTTGCTATAAAACTCGGTGTTGGGTTCGATGGTCAGCTGATACCAGGAAATGTGCGCTGGATTTTGCGAGATTGCTGTCTGTAAATCATCTAGTGCTTGTGCGGTGCTTTGTCTGGGAAGGCCATGCATTAGGTCGATATTAATGTTATCAAAGCCACTTTCCTTGGCTTGCACAATGGCCTGAATCGCTTCTGCGGTACTATGAATTCTGCCTAGCTGCTTCAGGCGGGTTGGGTTGAAACTTTGTACCCCTACGGATAGGCGATTAATACCAGTATGTCGGAACCCTGCAAATTTATCCCGTTCAAAAGTGCCTGGGTTAGCTTCCAGGGTGATTTCGATAGAGTCAGAAAAATTAATCCGTTGAGCTACACCGCGTAATATCGTATCTATTCCCGTCACCGAAAGCAGGCTGGGTGTGCCACCGCCAAAGAAAATCGATTCTAGTGGGCGGCCTTGTACATATTTGATATCCCGATCAAGGTCTGCAAGTAAGGCGGCGATATAAGCTTGTTCAGGTAAATCGCCGGTGACTGCGTGCGAATTAAAGTCGCAGTAGGGACATTTTTTGATACACCAGGGGATATGTATGTAAAGGCTTAAGGGCGGTAACTGTTTAAACGTTGGCTGCATTTTGCAACTGTTTAACGAGCAGAGTGAGTGCCTTCGCTCTATGGCTGACTTTGTTTTTAGTTTCTGGGAGTAGTTCGGCAGAGGTCAGCTTCAATTTAGGGCAGAAGAACAAAGGGTCGTAACCAAAACCGTTGGAGCCCCGCGCCTGCGGAAGAATCTCGCCTTCCCAAACGCCCTGCGCGATCAGTGGCGAAGGGTCTTGCGCATGACGCATATAAACCAAAGCACAATGAAATTGTGCGGTTCTTGGGGAGTCGGGTATTTTTTCCAATTCGCGCAGGAGTTTTTCGTTATTCTTTGCGTCGTTGGCGTCGAGCCCTGAGTAGCGGGAAGAGTATATTCCAGGGGCACCGTTTAGTGCGTCCACGGCAAGACCTGAATCGTCAGCGAGGGCGGGTAGCCCTGACATCTTGGCCGCATGGCGGGCCTTGATAATGGCATTTTCAATAAAGCTTAGACCGGTTTCCTCCACCTCTTCCTGGATAAATTCTGACTGAGGGATAAGTGTCAAATTTAGCGGTGCCAATACTTGCTGAATTTCGTTAAGCTTGCCCAAGTTAGAGCTGGCCAGCACAATCTTCATGTTAGTGGCTTTTGCTTAGGTGATAGATTGCGGTTTCCGCAAAGCTATTGGGGGCGAGGTCTTTTAGTAGGCGGTCAGGGAATCGCTGAGCAACCACCTGCCTGTCCAGAATGCAGATATTCTTTTCGTGGCACAGAACCTCGAAATCTTTGACTGTACAAAAGTGAATATTAGGCGTGTCGTACCACTGATAGGCGAGCTGTTTGGTCACGGGCATACGGCCGCGCAGCATTAAATAGAGCCGAGCATGCCAGTTGGCGAAATTCGGAAAAGTAACGATACATTCTTTGCCGACGCGTAACATCTCGTCCAACACTAGGTCCGGACGATGCATTGCTTGCAAGGCCTGTGTCATAATCACGGTATCAAAACTATTATTTTTAAAATTGCTGAGACCGCTGTTGAGGTCCTGTTCTACCACATTGACGCCCTTACGAATACATTCGGTAATTTGCTCGGCATCGATTTCGAGCCCGTAACCTAGAACCTGTTTGTTTTCCATCAAAAGCTTTAGCAAGGTGCCATCGCCGCAGCCAAGGTCTAATACTCGGCTTTCCTGCGATACCCAGTTTTGAATAATACTTAAATCATTACGCAGCCTGTCGTTCATGCGGATACCTCATCGGCGACGCGTCGCATATAAGCACCGAGCAGAGAGAGGTAACGATCGATCGGTAGCAAGAAAGCGTCATGACCTTGAGGGGCATCGACTTCCGTATAGCAAACATCTTTGCCCGCTGCGATCAACGCATCGGTAATCTCGCGTGACCGCTCCGGCGCAAAGCGCCAATCCGTGGTGAAAGAAACCACTAGAAATTTGCAAAGTGCTTGGCTGAAAGCCTTGACGGGGTCGTCTTCGTATTCCCGTGCCAGGTCAAAATAGTCGAGAATGCGGGTAATCAGAATATAAGTATTGGCATCGAATGCTTCGGAAAACTTATCCCCCTGGTAATGCAGATAGCTTTCCACCTCAAATTCGATGGCGTTGTAGCTGCCCTGTTGAAAATCACCGCTTCGTAATTCGCGGCCAAATTTTTTCCCCATCAAATCATCTGACAGATAGGTCACGTGGCCAATCATGCGCGCGAGTGTTAGACCGCGCTTGGGGATAGTATTGTGCTCGGCATAGTTACCCGCATAAAAGTCCGGGTCAGAACGAATGGCGTTACGGGCAATTTCGTTGAAGGCAATATTTTGGGCAGAAAGTTTCATCGCTGAGGCAATCACGACGCAGTGTCTTAGCTTGTCGGGGTATTCCAGTGACCAGCGCATCGCCTGCATACCGCCTAAACTACCGCCGACGATGGCGGCCCATTGACTGATACCTAAGTTGTCACCGAGCCTTGCTTGCGCATGCACCCAATCGCGTGCACGCAAGGGGGGGAAATCCGGCCCCCAGGTTTTGCCGGTCGCCGGGTTGATGCTGCTCGGCCCAGTACTGCCATGACAGCCACCAATATTGTTGGCGCAAACCACGAAAAAACGACGCGTATCGATGGGTTTACCGGGGCCGATACAGGCATCCCACCAGCCGGGTTTTTTGTCGCCTTCATGATAACCTGCGGCATGATGGTTGCTGCTGAGGGCATGGCATATCAATACCGCATTAGAGCGATCTGCATTGAGTTCGCCATAAGTTTCGTAGGCCAGTTGGTAGTTAATTAACTCGCGGCCACATGCAAGCGTCAGCGCTTCGCTGAACTGCATCATTTGTGGTTTGACAAGGCCCACAGAATTGGCGGGAAAGTTTTTTGGCATGCGTATTTTTATCAGGACTGAACACGCAGTCTAATGAGCATGCGCGGTAAATTCAATCTTTAGAACGTCATAGCCCGAGAATGAGCTGGCGTGGAATACCTAAGACGAGAGCAAGTTGATCAATAACCAGGTGTTCGATCAGTTTAATGGCAATGAAGATGAAAATGGGCGATAGATCCAGGCCACCGATTGGCGGTATAAGATTGCGCGCGGGGCGCATGATAGGATCAGTAAGTTGTTGTACTAGTGCTGCACCGGGACTGTAACTCTGAGGCGCAACCCAGCTTAAAACGATGACGATAATCAGCGCAAAGAAATAAATATTTAAAATAGTCGCAGCAATACCAACAAAGGCCCAGGATAGCACTAATAAAAAATTAGGTACGCTTTGGCTAAGCAGTAAAAACACCAGACAAATTGCCGCGACTTGAACTATTAACGCCAGGGCTAGCGAAGACAGATCAATTCCGCCAATACCTGGGATTATTCTACGTAAGGGTCGCAGTGCTGGATCGGTGATCTTGACAATGGCCTGAGATAATGGGTTATAAAAATCCGCACGCGCAATTTGCAGTAAAAAGCGTAACAAAATGGCTAAGAGGTAAAGACTAAATAGCGTTTTGACAAGAAAAATAGCTGCGCCGACAAGTGAGTCCACTAGGAATATTCCTTGTTGAATGATTGAAATTTATAATTTGAGTCAGTCGCCACTCGACTGTTCTCCCCAAGTTTCATAAGTGTAGCGGCTAACACTCAGCCCGCCAGTTCTTTGCTACGGTTGGCAGCGGCTTGAATGGCTTTCGCAAAAAGCTGCACCATCCCGCCCGCCTGTAATTCATGGATTGCCGCTTCAGTAGTGCCGCCCGGCGAGGTGACTCGACGCCGAAGTTCGGCGGGCCCCAGGTTTTCAGCCAGTGCTAGCTTGGCAGAACCGAGAGCGGTTTGTAGCGTTAGTTTACGCGCCACCTCGGGTGCTAATCCAAGCTCAATGCCGGCTTGCTCTATCGCTTCCATAACGAGAAAAAAATAAGCGGGACCGCTGCCCGATAGCGCAACCACTCGATCCATATCGGTTTCATCATCGAACCAAATGGCAATGCCGATGGACTCAAAAATCATTTCCGCAAGTGCTTTCTGTATGCTGTTCACCCTGGCGTTGGCGTATAAGCCCGTCGCTCCAGTTTGCACTAATGCTGGCGTGTTTGGCATGGTGCGAACAATGGGTAGATCCGGTGCCAGCCAGCGTTGAATATTATTGATGGTGATGCCAGCGGCGATAGAGATAACCAAAGGTTGCTTGCCTTGAATGTCTGCCGCAATATTGGTTAGCACCGGCTGCATGATCTGCGGTTTGACCGCCAGGATAATAGCATCGGCCCCGGCAATTGCTACAGTGTTGTTGCGGCTGGTTTGGATGCCATGCTGATCAGAGAGCTTTTTTAACGCGCTTTCATTTGGGTCCGAAGCGCAAATGAGGTCGGTTGGAAAACCATTGCTGATCAGTCCACCGATAATACAACTGGCCATATTGCCAGCACCAATAAAGGTTAATTTTGCGGTTTCATTCTGCAAGGCAAGCGGCATATGACAATCCTAATTGCGGGAACCAAAAATAGCAGTGCCGATACGCACCATAGTAGCACCTTCGGCAATCGCGCATTCTAAATCATTTGTCATCCCCATCGATAGGGTATCCAGATTAAATCCTTGATTGTTTAACCGACGTAATGCTTTCTGTATGGCGGAGAAATCGGCGCGCAGTGCTGATTCTGATTGGTCTGGCGCAGGTATCGCCATTAATCCGCGCAGTTTTAAACGGGGTAAAAGCGAAACTTGTGCAGCCAACTGATCAAGGTCGGCTAGCTTAACGCCCGACTTTGTGTCTTCGTTGCTGATATTAACTTGCAGGCAGATATTAAGTGGGAGTAGATGCTGAGGCCGTTGCTCAGCAAGCCGCCGCGCGACTTTGAGACGGTCAACACTATGAACCCAGTCAAAATGAGCAGCAATTTCCGCCGTTTTATTGGATTGGACTGGTCCGATGAAATGCCAAGTGAGGTCAAGGTCAGTCAGCGCCTTTTGTTTTTCGAGCGCCTCTTGTAGATAGTTTTCGCCAAAATTTTTGACCCCTGTTTGAGCGGCCTTTCTTAGCTCATTTGCGCCTCTCGTCTTGCTAACTGCGATAAGCTGTACTATACCCGGTGTACGGTTGAATTTTTTTTCTGCTGTGCTGATGCGAGCGCGCAATTGAGTGATATTATGGGCGATAGGGTTTTGCATGACGACCTGTTTGCTGAAATTGGCTGCAAAGTGCGTATATAAAGTTGGCTTGAAAGGCTAACATTAATTACAAAATAATTGAATGGTGATGAAGTCCTATGGATATAACGGAACTACTTTCGTTTACCGTAAAACAAAATGCGTCTGACTTACACCTGTCAGCCGGTGTGCCGCCAATGATACGGGTTGATGGTGATGTGCGTCGGGTTAACGTCCCTGCGATGGAGCATAAGGAAGTACACGCGCTTATTTACGATATCATGAATGATAAGCAGCGTAAGGATTTTGAAGAATACCTGGAAACAGACTTTTCTTTTGAAGTGCCGGGCGTGGCGCGTTTTCGGGTAAACGCCTTTAACCATAATCGTGGCTCTGGTGCAGTTTTCCGGACGATTCCGTCAAAAGTACTGACCATGGAAGACTTGGGTTTAGGCAAGGTATTCACTCGGCTTGCGACCCTTCCCAGAGGGTTGGTTTTAGTCACAGGTCCGACCGGTTCCGGTAAAAGTACGACGCTAGCAGCGATGATTGATCATGTTAACAATGTGCGCTATGACCACATATTGACTATTGAAGACCCAATTGAATTTGTACATGAGAGCAAAAAATGCCTCGTTAATCAGCGTGAAGTGCATCGCGATACCTATGGTTTTAGCGAAGCCTTGCGATCCGCTTTGCGGGAAGACCCCGATGTGATACTGGTCGGCGAAATGCGGGATTTGGAAACCATTCGGTTAGCCTTAACCGCCGCTGAAACGGGACACTTGGTATTCGGCACATTGCATACGACCTCAGCCGCCAAAACGATCGACCGGATTATTGACGTGTTTCCAGGTGAAGAAAAATCGATGGTGCGTTCCATGTTGTCGGAATCGCTACAGGGTGTTATCTCTCAGACGTTGTTGAAAAAATGTGGTGGTGGTCGAGTTGCGGCTCATGAGATTATGATTTCTACCTCGGCGATCCGAAACCTCATTCGAGAGGATAAAATTGCGCAAATGTATTCGGCAATCCAAACGGGCTCTGCCCATGGTATGGTGACGCTCGATCAGACTTTGAAAGAGATGCTGGCGAAGGGACTCATCACTATGGAGTCGGCGCGCGAAAAAGCGTCCAACCCAGACAGCTTTGCTCGATAATTTAACTTATTGAGAACAAAAGCCATCTTCGAGCAGCTATAAGGAGTAACGTTGTGGACCTGAATATGATGTTGAAAATAATGGTGGATAAAAAGGCATCGGATCTTTTTATTACCGCCGGTGTTCCAGCCAGTATTAAGGTTGACGGTGTGATTTCGCATTTAAGCAGCGAGCCGATGAGCCCGGAAAAGGCGCGAGAAACGGTGCTGGGCGCAATGAACGAAGCGCAGCGCAAAGAGTTTATGGTTAGCCATGAGTGTAACTTTGCGATTAGTGCCCGTGGTGTAGGCCGTTTCCGTGTCAGTGCTTTTTACCAGCGTAATTTAGTTGGGATGGTGTTACGGCGAATAGAAACGCGAATTCCAATATCCTCTGAGCTGGGGCTGCCAGAGGTGATTGATGAATTGGCAATGACTAAGCGAGGCTTGGTGTTGTTTGTCGGCGCAACGGGTACGGGTAAATCAACTTCTTTAGCCTCCATGGTGGGTTACCGCAATAATAATGCGAATGGCCATATTATCAGTATTGAAGACCCAATTGAGTACGTCCATCAACACAAAAACTGTATCGTCACGCAGCGTGAAGTGGGCATTGATACAGAAAGTTTTGAAGTTGCGCTGCGCAACACCTTGCGACAGGCTCCCGATGTCATTCTGGTAGGTGAAATTCGAACCCGCGAGACGATGGAGCAATCGATTATCTTTGCCGACACTGGCCACCTGTGTTTAGCAACACTGCACGCGAATAACGCCAATCAGGCCTTTGGACGTATTCTTAACTTTTTCCCCGCCGACCGACACCCACAAATTTGGATGGATTTATCTCTAAACCTAAAGGCAATTGTGGCGCAGCAGTTAATTCCGAAACCAGATGGTAAGGGGCGTGCGGTGGTTGTGGAAGTGCTGATTAATACGCCTATCGTGGCGGATATCATCCGCAAAGGGGAAGTGCATTTACTGAAAGAAATTATGGGGCGGTCGACGGAAATTGGTATGCAAACCTTTGATCAAGGGTTGTTCAAAGCCTTTAAGAAAGGCGACATTACTTACGAGGCGGCGTTAAAGCATGCTGACTCAATGAATGACTTACGTCTGATGATTAAATTAGATTCAGAAACCCACGTGCAAGATGCCATGAATGCTGCGGATAAGTTTACGCTTCAAGGGGAGAAAGGGAAGCCGTTTCAGCGTTGAGCCTGGTGCACTCTTTCGCCAGCCAGAAGGGTGAAGCAGACCCTCCCGCTTACCTCAGTATTTAGCAGTGGTGTATTGTGTCCCCGAGAAAATAAGGTTTTTTCTTGTACTTGCCAGCGCTCAGTCGGATTAAAAATACAGATATCCGCTGTTTCGCCCACCGCTAAACCACCACTTCCAATATTAGCTGCTGTGGCAGGGCCAATCGTCAGCCTCTGAATTAATTCCGGCAGGTCGAAAAGATTTTCTTGAACCAGTTGTAACGCCAAGGGCAGCAGAGTTTCAATAGTGGAAATGCCAGGCGCGGTATCCGCGAACGGAGCCATTTTCGCCGCTATTTCATGGGGTTGATGGTAGGAGCAAATGGCACTGATGATACCTTCTTTCACACCTTGCCTTAGTGCATCTCGATCCGATTTCGTTCTGAACGGTGGTTGCACGTGATAGAGGGCATTAAAATCATGAATCTCCTCTTCGGTAGCGATCAAATGCTGGATGCTTACATCTGCCGTCACCGGTAAGCCTCTGGATTGGGCGGTTGCTATCAGCTCGACCGAGCGTGCAGTTGAAAGCTGGCCAAAGTGAGCTTTTACTCCCGATTGTTCGACCAATAATAGATCGCGCACCAGAGCAACAGTTTCCGCTGTTTCTGGGATGCCTGCCAAGCCTAAACGCGTACTATAAGAGCCACTGTGAACACAGCCACCTTGCTCCAGCGCGAAATCTGTAGAGCTGAAAAATACGGTCATTTGGTGGGTCGCGGCGTACTCCAAGCAGCGCAGTAACACGGCATTGTCCGCGAAGGGCTGTCGCATATTGGTGATGCCGATACAGCCTGCTTCCTTAAGTGCGTAAATTTCACTTAACTGTGTGCCTTTAAGTCCATTGGTGATCGCGCCAATGGGTCTGACACGACAGCAACGAACTTGGCGAGCCAGCTCCTGAATCAGCGTGGCGACGGAGGGGGAGTCGATGACCGGCGATGTGTTTGGTGGGCAGCAGAGTGTCGTGACCCCTCCTGCGGCGGCGGCTCGTGTTTCCGTTGCGATGGTCCCCTTATGTTCAAAACCGGGCTCGGGTATGCTGGCAAATAGGTCAATAAAACCGGGACATACGATTAAACCGGCCGCGTTAATCTGGGTATCTGAGGAAAAGTATTGAGCCGCTTCACCCAGCGCGGTGACCTTGCCGTCGGCGATATAAATATCGGAGACGGTGTCTATTTGATTGGCGGGATCAATTAAATGCCCCCCTTTAATCAGAAGGCTCATCTTGAAGTTTCGCCTGAGAGCTGTGGTGCGGGGTTTTGCGGCTCATTCGCTTCATTGCGAGCTTGATTCTGAGTAGTTTGACCGCTCATTGCCATCGACATTACCGCCATTCTCACCGCGATGCCGTAACTGACCTGATTGAGGATTACGGACTGCGCACTATCCGCAACCTCCGATTCGATCTCCACGCCACGATTAATTGGGCCGGGATGCATGACGATGGCTTCCGGGTGTGCGTATTTTAGTTTGTCCTTGGTCAAACCATAAAGCCGATAAAATTCGTGCTGGCTCGGCAGCAGGGCTCCCTGCATGCGCTCATTCTGTAAACGCAGCATAATGACCACATCAACACCGGTCAGCCCGTCGACCATGCGGCTGTAGAGCTTTACTCCAAGCGATTCAACATCGAAGGGTAACAGCGTGTTGGGAGCAATGACACGAATGTCGGGCACACCTAATATGTTCAGCGCGTGGATTTGAGAGCGCGCCACACGGGAATGCAGAATATCTCCGACGATGGCAACACTTAACTGCTCAAACTCACCTTTGTGGCGGCGAATGGTGAGCATGTCGAGCATTGCTTGAGTAGGATGTGCATGACGCCCGTCACCAGCATTGATAATAGCTATTTCCGGAGTGACTTGTTCCGCAATGAAATGCGGAGCACCACTCAGCGCGTGGCGAACAATAAACATATCGCTTGCCATGGCTTCGAGGTTTTTTAGGGTGTCGAGCAACGATTCGCCTTTGGTGGTGGCGGAGGTGCTAATGTTTAGATTGAGGACGTCCGCAGAGAGGCGCTTGGCGGCGAGTTCAAAGGTGGTACGGGTGCGAGTGCTAGGCTCAAAAAATAAGTTAACAACGGTTTTTCCGCGTAGCAACGGTACCTTTTTGACAGACTGCTGTTCCATGCTGATAAACGAATCGGCAGTATCAAGAATTTCGGTTAGGAGCGAGGCGGGTAAGCCTTCAATGGTGAGAAAATGACGGAGTTGACCGCTGTCGGTAAGCTGAATTTGTGGTGATTCGGCAATAGGCCCCATAGGTCGCGTAGTTTAAACAATTTTTATCGGATTGCGAAAACATATTATAAATATTTTCGTGATTAAAGACGCTTTTGAAGCAGACTAATTTATCAAGGTTTTCCTAAGTGCTTTCCTGCTCCAATGATTTGATCTTCAGGCTTAAATTTTCAGGGCCATAGAGTTTTACGCGCTGGTTTGACGGTAAATCTAAGACTTGCCCAACAATATCTGCTTTGATAGGTAGTTCGCGTGCGTTGAGATCGACTAATGCCACTAATGTGATGCTGGCTGGACGGCCGTACTCAAATAATACGTTTAACGCAGCGCGAATAGTGCGCCCTGTCATTAGCACATCATCGATGAGGATAATATGGCGCCCTTCCGTTGAAGCAGGCAATGTTGAAGGCTTTACGTTAGGGTTCAAACCCGCCTGAGTGAAATCATCGCGATAAAATGAAATATCCAGGGTGCCAAGGGGGTCGTTCACCTGGTGGTTTTGTGTAAGAGCATCATGTATTCGTTGTGCTAGCCATACACCACCGGTATGAATGCCTATGATTAACGGATTGGTAATAGATTTGGCCGACATATGGTCGAGTAGTTGCTGTTGAATATCTGCCAATAATTGATTAACTGGAGTGAGCGCCATGTCAACTCTCCTTTACAATAGTTTGTTGCTGGAACCAGCTCTCTAAAATGAGCTTTGCGGCCAAGCTATCAACACTGGTCGTGTTATAGGTTGCTGCAGCCTCGCTCGCGAGTTCTGACTTGGCGGCAAAGGTAGAAAGGCGTTCGTCCATACCATAGCTTGGTTTGTGATAACGTCCATGTAGCCGATGACAAAATTTTCTGGCGCGTACGGCCATCTCGCTGCTACTGTCGTCCATGTTCAAGGGAATACCGACGACAAAGGCATCGGGTTGCCATTGTTTAATCAGTGAGGTTAACAGCTGCCAATCTGGAATGCCATCTTTTGCTGAAAGTGCGGCTAATGGTGTTGCGGTGCCAGTTATTTCTTGCCCGATAGCCACTCCAATCCGCTTTGTGCCAAAATCAAAGGCCAAAATACGACGCGGTTGCTGTGAGATTTTATCGGTACTCAATGACGGTGGCGTTTCTGTTAGGCGTGCCCGGTTTGAGGGCTAACCTGTTCTAAGCTGATGCCGAGTAAATGCGCGGCGGCATCTAATCGTTTCTCGTAAGGGGTGCGAAAAATAATTTCAGAATTGGCAGGCGCCGTTAGCCAGTAATTATTGATAATTTCCTGTTCAAGTTGCCCTGCACCCCAACCGGCATAGCCTAAGGCTACTAAGCATTCTTCAGGGCCATCATCTTTAGCCATCGAAGCCAAAATGTCCTTCGAGGTTGTCAGGCAGATGTTGTCGGTGATAAATAAAGTGGAGTCCCATTTTTTATTGCTTGAGTGTAGGATGAACCCCCGGTCTGTTTGCACAGGGCCGCCCGCGTAGATAGGGTCGATGGCGTGGAGGCTATCATCGGAATTGATATTCAGCTGGTTAAAAATTTCAGACAAGGCAATTCCTGTGGGGCGATTGATGACGAGTCCCATTGCGCCAAGCTCGTCATGTTCGCAGATATAGGTTACCGTGCTGGCAAAGCCAGACCCACCCATATGCGGCATTGCGATAAGGAATTGGTTCTTCAGTGAGTGTGGAGCGTTTTTTCTCATGTTTCAAATATGAGGGTGATTAGCGTAAAAATCAAGCGCCTATTTAAGCAACCTTTTACGTGGATGCTGCCCGTTTGCCAAGTTATAAAATACATACGGGTGCGATGGTGCTCCTGCATTCGTCCTGTTTTCGGTTGATGGTTGTATCTGCCTGGATGTCTACCGAAGAACGTGCGGCGGGGGAGATGGTGTTAAAAACGACTTAAAGCCCCAAAATACCGGTTGAGTGCCGGTGAATCGATCCAGGACACCCTAGAGTACCGGGGTATGGCCATCTTTGCTGAATAACCAAGTTCTGGTTATTTCCAGTTCATCGTATTCCCGCTTGAGCTCATCAGGGAAGGGAGCAAAGGGTTCAGCCAAACGCACGATACGGATTGCTGCGTCATCAAGAACTTTATGGCCGGATGAGCGCAGCACACGAATATCTTTAATATGTCCATTAGGTAATAGTGCTACCGATACGCGTAAATCACCGTAGATATTTCGGCGCCGGGCTTCTTCCGGGTAATTAAGGCGGCCGACGCGATGAATTTTTTTTATCCATTGCTTTACATAATAGGCATCGGCGGTTTTTAGAGAGGACACGGAGCTGACTCGACGGATGCGCGTATTTTTAGTTTGTAGCTGTTCCCTGATATCCAATTTCGCATCTAGGCTGGCAAGCTCAAGACTGCGTTCCAATAGCGAAATTTCCTGCGTTAGGTCTTCTAGTGCTTCGGTTTTAACTTCCTGCTGTTCAAGATCAACCACTTTTTGTGTTGATTCATTAATGGTCGAAATCTGAGTAATTTGTTGTTTTACTTCCGCCGAAACAGCTGTAGGAGGTGCCTGCTCGGAAACCTCATTAATTTCCTGCTCGATGTATTCAGTTGGCTCGAGAATGCTTGGTAGCGCTTTTTCTTTCAATTCACCGCCGCCGAGCTGGTTTTCCTGCGCCATGTAGTCGGCTTTCTCCGGTGGTTTTGTGTCTGGGTTATGGGCTAGGGTCACTTCAATTACGGGTGCTTGGTTGCGATTAATATAAAAATCGAAGCCAATTCCGAGGATGATAGAAGCATGAACGGCCAACGCGACAAAAACGGTAAAACAAAGACGATCGCCGCTATGAATATTGGGGCTAACGTAGCCGTTGGGAGCTGAATTTGCTGTAGCCGTCGTCATAGTGAAAGGGCTAAATTAAATATCTCTTAAATGCGGATGAATAAATACAGATTATTACTTAAACTCCGGCCAGTTTTGCGCTGATGCAATCCATCAGGCTTCCAGCAATATCAAGGGAGTAAGCTTTATCCAGTTCGCGAATGCAGGTAGGGCTAGTCACATTAATTTCCGTTAAATAATCGCCGATCACATCTAAGCCAACAAAAAGCAAGCCTGTGGCCTTTAGTGTAGGCGCGACTTGCGCACATATCCAGCGGTCTCGTTCGCTGAGTGCTATTGCTTGTCCGCTACCCCCTGCCGCTAGGTTGCCACGGGTTTCTCCAGCCAGCGGTATTCGCGCCAAGGCATAGGGTACTGGTTCACCATCAATAATCAGAATGCGCTTATCGCCATTGGCTATTTCCGGGATAAATTTCTGCGCCATAATTTGGCGTTGGCCATGCTGAGTAAGAGTTTCCAAGATCACATTAATATTGGGGTCATTTTGCTGTACGCGGAATATGCTCATCCCTCCCATGCCATCCAAAGGCTTAAAAATGACATCATGCTGTTGGGCGTGGAAGGCTTTAAGGCGCTGAATGTCTCGACTGACTAAAAGTGGTGGACAGCACTGTGGGAATTGGGTGGCGAAGAGTTTTTCGTTAAAGTCGCGCAAACTTTGCGGGCGGTTAACCACTAAAACGCCATTTTTTTCGGCGTGTTCGAGCATTTGAGTTGTATAGAGAAATTCATTGTCGAAGGGTGGATCTTTGCGCATTATGATTACGTTTAGCGCCGTCAGTGGCTTATCCTGTGTTTTGCCTAGATCAAACCAATGTTTCGGGTCGGCGAATACTTTTAATTCGCACATTTTCGCCATGGCGACCCCGTCAGCCAGGAATAAATCCTTTTGTTCCATGTAGTTAATCTTCCAACCACGCTTTTGTGCCGCCAATAACATGGCGAGAGTGCTGTCTTTTTTGTAGTTAATGGCTTCAATCGGGTCCATCACTACGCCGAGTTCTATTGTCATCCATTGCCCTTAAAATTAAGCGGAAAGCACCATTGTATCGACTAATACGAGATGATTGAAACAATCAATGCGTTTAAGTGGCTTAAAGAGCCGAACGATTAAATTGATATGCCTTGAACGCCATAATGCAGGCAATGCAGCCAGGCTCTTTGGCGTGGCGAATCGACATGACTCGATCTATTATCTGGACAGATCGCAAGTATTGGCTATCTTATAAGAGGAACGGTATTAATAGTAGCTGATTGAGGTCGGATAAATGAACGAACAATTCGATGGCTTAACGGTCATGGTGGTGGATGATAGCAAGACGATTCGGCGTACCGCTGAAACCTTGCTAAAGAAAGCTGGTTGTGAGGTGATAACAGCTATTGATGGTTTTGATGCGCTGGCGAAGATTGTGGATGGTAAGCCGGATATTATTTTTGTCGATATTATGATGCCACGCTTGGATGGTTACCAGGCTTGTGCACTGATTAAGAACAACGCGCATTACAAATCAACGCCGGTAATCATGTTATCAAGTAAAGACGGCCTTTTTGATAAAGCAAAAGGGCGTATTGTTGGTTCTGACCAATATCTTACTAAACCATTCAGCAAAGAAGAGTTGCTCGGTGCCATTAGTCAGCACGCACAGCCTTCCAGGATGGAGCAGCAGGCCTAAGCCCGCAGATAAAAACGGATAAAACAAATTTAAGGTGAAGCTATGACTCGAGTACTTATTGTTGATGATTCTCCCACCGAAACCCATGCTTTTGCGTCAATTTTGCGGCAAAACGGACATGAGGTGTTAACGGCTGAAAATGGCGCTGATGGTGTCGCTATGGCACAAAAGGAACAACCCGATGTTGTCTTGATGGACATAGTTATGCCCGGTTTAAACGGTTTTCAGGCAACTCGGCAATTATCAAAAGGTAATAACACCTCGCACATCCCTGTCATTATCGTAACCACGAAGGATCAAGAAACTGACCGGGTTTGGGGAGCGCGTCAAGGTGCTAAGGGGTACTTGGTCAAGCCTATTAACGAAACGCTACTGTTGACGACCATCAATGATGTGATTGTGGCCTAAGCTGCGGTAGCTTCACGAAACAACCCATGTCGGAGCAAATGACGAACATGACGCAATTGAATACATCAGCGCCGTTTCAGCTATTCCAAAAAATGGCGCAACAGGGAAGACAAAGAACGGTTGATCTACCCGTTCAAAATGACACTGAAGGGCAGTGGAGGGGGGTTGGTTTTCAATTAGCAGGTACTCGATTTATCACGCCAATGGCAGAAGTAGATGAGGTGCTTTATATACCAAGTTGCACCCGCTTCCCTGGAGTAAAACCTTGGGTGACAGGGGTTGCAAATGTGCGGGGTCGCTTGTTATCGGTAATTGATCTAGGTGTGTTTTTTGGCAGTAAGTCCAGTGTATCGTCAAAGAAATGTCGTGTTTTAACGATTAAATATAATGATTTATACACGGGCGTGATTGTTGAAGAAGTACTTGGTATACAGAGTTTAAATGTGGCGACTAAGGTTGATAGAGTCGCAGTTGACGAACGCTATAAGCCCTATGTGGCAGGTGGTTTCGAGCAAGATGGGCGTCATTGGACTATATTTAGTTTATCCAAACTAGTTCAAGCGCCAGAGTTTTTACAGGTCGCGGTATAGCCCATTTCAGGCTGGCGTGAAACTAGATTGAATTGAAAGAGTTAAATATCCAATTTCGCTTGGGAGTTTAAAAGGATGAAAGTATCAAATGTGAACACTGGGGCTGGAAGCAACCGGTTAATACTAGGCCTAATGGTGTTGTTGGTCTTCGCGATTGCCGGTTTTATTACCATTCTGGTTATCACCAGCACGGAAGGTGGTTTTGATAAACAATATATTCGCCACGCTGGCGAGTTGCGCGTGCTCTCCCAAGAGATCGCTAAAAATGCCAATGAAGCGGCCTCCGGCAAGGCTGAAGCGTTTGCTGGGCTGGCAAAAGCGACAGAAGAGTTTGAGCGGCGCTGGGGGTATTTAAAGCAAGGTGATCCCAGCGAGGGTATGCCAAGCAGCCCCGCTCAGGTTAAAAGCGATATGGGTTCTGTGCAAGCGGTATGGGAGCAGGTACAGGTTGATGCCAAACAAATTCTGGCGAGTAAAGAATCCGTACTTGCGCTACACCAGGTGGCTGAAGCACTGAGTGAAACCGTCCCTCAATTGCAAACGGAATATGATGACGCGATTGCCATTCTCTTAGAGAACAATACATCAGCGAGCCAGATTGCCATTGCACAGCGACAGTCATGGCTGGCAGAGCGTATTGCGCGGAATGTAAATATTATTCTTAGAGGTGGTGAGAATGCGGTGTTGGCCGCCGATGCATTCGAGTTGGATGCGACGGAGTTTAGCCGTGTCTACCAGGGTATGCTAAAAGGTGATTCAACACTGAATGTGGAGCGCGTAAGAAATACTAAAGTACTAAAGATTTTTGAAAATATCAGCGGCCAATTCCAGGTCGTGCGCGATAGTGTGGATCGTATCATCGAATCCTCTCCGGAATTATTTCAAGTACGCGAAGCGGCAAATACCATTTCATCTAACTCAAAAGAATTGCTGAATAAAACCTCGGCATTGGCTGAGCGTTTTCAAGTGCTACCGAATGAACGCACTGTATCGCCTTTAATGGGCTATGCCTGCGGTATATTGGCCTTGGCCATCATTGGCCTCTTAGGAGTTATTATCTATCGCGACACGCGTAAACGACTGAATGAACAATCGGAAACTAATGAGCGTAACCAAACAGCGATTTTACGTCTATTAGATGAAATTGCTGATCTGGCGGATGGTGATCTAACCATTAGCGCTACGGTAACCGAAGACTTTACCGGCGCAATCGCCGACTCGATCAATTATGCGATTGATCAGTTACGTAGCTTGGTTGTTTCGATTAACGAAAACTCAAAAATGGTTTCCTCGGCGGCACAGAAAACCAGAGCGACGGCGCAGCATCTGTCTGAAACTTCAGCGAATCAGGCGCGTGATATTACTGCGGCGACCGGTTCCATCAATCAAATTGCGAGTTCAATGGACGCCGTGTCTGGCAGTGCTGACGAATCTTCTAAAGTAGCTGAGCGTTCGGTTGTGATCGCGAATAAAGGCGCGTCAGCGGTGCAGAACACCATTAATGGTATGGATAAAATTCGTGAGCAAATCCAAAAAACATCTAAGCAGATCAAACGTTTGGGTGAAAGCTCACAGGAAATTGGTGATATCATTTCACTGATTGACGATATTGCGGACCAAACTAACATTCTGTCTTTGAACGCAGCGATTCAGGCGTCGATGGCGGGCGAAGCAGGGCGTGGGTTTGCGGTGGTTGCGGATGAAGTTCAGCGTTTGGCGGAACGCTCTGGTGCTGCAACTAAACAGATTGAAGTTTTGGTAAAAACTATTCAGGCCGATACTAATGATGCGGTTATTTCGATGGAACAAACCACGGCAGAAGTGGTGCAAGGAGCGCGTTTGGCGCAGGATGCCGGTGTTGCTTTGGGTGAAATTGAGGAAGTATCCAACGATTTGGCAAAATTAATTCAGGAAATTTCTGGTGCGGCCAAGCAGCAATCCACCGCAGCGAACCAGATATCAAGGTCAATGAACGTAATTCAGGAAATTACTTCTCAAACCTCATCCGGTACATTGGCGACAGCCTCATCGATTGGGCATATGGCCGATATGGCTAAGGAAATGCTGGACTCAGTGGCAGGCTTTAAACTGCCCAACAGCGAAGCCACTGAGCAGCATGAAGAGCATGAGCCAACGAACCAATCCCAGGTACAGGGCTCGAATTCCGCCGCCACAGAAAAAATGGCAACCGAGGGTGAGTCGACTCAGAATGATGATCTTGAGATCGATCCTAAATTAGGTGAGTTTGCTGAAATGGATGTAGATGAAGCGGTAACCATTGATGATGGTTTGCTGGCAAATGATGAAACAATGGAAACAAGTGATCAAGAGGGCCGCAATGTTTCCGCAGCCTAAAGGCTCGGACTTCATTTGCTGCGAAAGTAATTATTGCTGCATAACCAAGTTTATCTTGGTAAAAAACACCAATATCTCTAAATTGCGCCTTATTTTTACGACTAAGGCCCGGCTAAAAAGAACGGAGTCACTATGGGTGAGTCCCATGATGTTATGAATCTCGAATGGGTTCAATCAGATATTGAGCAAACACTGCTCCAGGCGCAGGAAAGTCTGGAAGCCTGTCTGTCTGGTAATGGAGATTATCAAACCCAGCTTACAAGCTGCCTTGATGCGGTGCATCAGGTTACCGGGTCTTTGCAAATGGTAGGTTTATCTGGTGCTGTGTTACTGACCGAGCAAATGGAATCTCTGTTAAGCGGCATGCTTAATGATGCCGTGAAAAACCGTGATGACGCCTATGTCGCTCTCGCGCAGGCAATGGTGCATTTGCCCCCTTACTTGGCGCGTGTTAAAGCCGATGTAGAGGAGTCGCCAATACTCCTGTTGAAGGCGATCAATGATATCCATAAGGTTTTAGGAACCCCGCTGATTCTTGAATACTCAATGTTTGATCCCCAGTTGGGTGTTCAACGACCACTGGCGTCTATCGAGTTAAAGGCGAATTTTACAGCGCATAGCGCAGCTAATATCAGTAAATTACGCCAGATTTTTCAATTTGCATTGATCGGCTTGATTCGTAACGAAGATGTTAAAGTTAATCTGGTCAGAGTGTCGAACGTCCTGGCTCGGTTACAGCAAGAATGCAACGGCTCGCGAATTAATCAGTTGTGGGAAATCTCTTGCGCCATGATCGAAGCGATGATTGGCGGTGCTATTGAACTGAATACTGAAGTGATAGAGCTGCTGCGTTCTACTGATAAAGAAATAAAGCGACTTGCTGAAGCGGGTGAAAATGGATTAGATCAACAGCCAAAAGAAAACCTGTTAAAGGGTATGCTCTACCATGTCGCGAAAACTACGTTGGACAGCGCGCAGATTCAAATAATAAAACAGACTTATGATCTGGATCGTTACCAGCTGAGCGATGATAGGGATCCCCATGCCAGATTATTTGTTGGGCCCGACAAGGATACGCTGAATTCAGCCGTGTTAGCGTTGATGGAAGAGTTGCAGCGCATCAAAGATACCATTGATCTGTACGTGAGAAATGAAGTTAAAACAAATATTGATCTGGGGGGGTTAAAACCAAGTTTACGGCAAATTGCCAGCACACTGGTTATGCTGAACCTTGAAGAGCCAAAAGTTGTGGTGCAAGAACAGTTGGATGTATTGGCTGAGCATTCTAATGGTGGGGCTGAAATCCCCAGTGAAAAATTGCTTAGGATCGCTGAAGCCCTTCTGTATGTAGAGTCTCAGCTGAATGGTATCGTTGCAAGGACTAACTCTTCGCAAGTTGACGGCATTAGTGCCTATGCGGGTAAAGCGGCAGACAGAGTGATTCTTGAAAGCCTGTCTAATATGAAGCAGGCTAAAGATGATATTCAGGAATTTGTCGTTAGCAATGCTGATTTTGAAAAATTAGAGAATGTTCCGGTCATTTTACGTAGTGCCTATGGCGGTCTTTCTATGATCGCTCAGTCCTCCGCTGCGCAACTGGTTTTCTCGGTCGCTCAGTATATTGAGGACGATATATTAGCGTTAATGAAAGAGCCGCAAGCCGATGTGATGGATACCTTGGCGGAAGTGGTTTCGACGGTGGAATACTATTTAGAAGGGTTGGCGGAAGACAAACCTACTAACGCAGAAATTTTGGAGGTGGCAAAATCACGTATTGCCTCGTTGGGGTATCCCGTTGAGCAAAGTGATGGTATTACCAGCGAAGACGAATGGGATCAAACGGAGTCTTATGTTGAGTCGAATAGCAAAGATGAAATCTTGGAAACTGCCGCACCGGAGGGCTCCGTTGACCAAAGTTCGGATGAGATAACATTTGAACTTGATTCGACGCTTGATGATCTCGAAGGGTTGGGTGAGCTGGTGCCTTCGTCAGATGAAGAACAGGCCATTGATCTTGACAGTGATGAAGAAGAAATTAAGTTCGAATTGCCGGTTGACGAGGAGCTGGCAGCAGAATCAGTTCTTGCTACGCAAGCCAGGGAACATGAGGAAGAAATCATCGCCCCAGAAGAGGTTGCGATTGATTCGGGCTTTGAGAATGAGGAAGAACTGGTTGATGAAGAGATTCTAGAAATTTTCGCAGAAGAAGCGGAAGAAGTTATTGACGTCATTAATGAGCATTGGCCGTTATTTGCGGACAACCATAGCCAGAGTGGTTCGCTATCAGAGGTACGTCGAGCTTTCCATACACTGAAAGGAAGTGGGCGTATGGTCAAAGCGTCGGTGATTTCTGAGCTGGCGTGGTCGGTTGAAAACCTACTTAATCATCTGATTGAAGAGTCGCTGGTCATTAATCAGCCCATCCTAACGCTCGTCGATGACGTACGTGCTGAGTTGCCCACCCTGTTACAGCATTTTATTGAGCGAACAACCCCGGAAGCCGATGTTGCTGGCTTGATGAGTAGAGCTGATAGCTTAGTGACTGGCGAAGAGGTGGTTGAAGACGTTATTGAGCAGATACCAGAAGGTGAGCGGGAAGAAATTACAGAGGCTCTAGCCGATGAGCTGATTGTGGCCCCGCCATCTGAGGTTGAGAAACAAGCTTCTGAAGATATTGCCGAATATCCTGTAGAAGCAAGTCTTGAGGATAGTGTTGAATGTGATGTTCAGTTAAGCGACGCCAATGATGACGCAACCGAAATAGAGCAACTGGAAGTGCAACCTCAAAATATGGAGGATGACAGTGAGTCAGAAGAGCCGGAGGTTTCGCTCAATGAAATCTTTAGTCAGGAGGCGAAGACTCATCTTTCAGTGCTTGAAGCCTTTATCGAATCCTACCGCCAATCCGAAGGGCAAGGGATTACCTTTACTGAAGAATTATATCGAGCGTTGCATACCCTCAAGGGTAGTGCACGCATGGCATCCTTGGACGCCATTGCTGAAATTGCCGCAGCGAGTGAAACGCTAGCGAAAGAACTGCGTGGCTACCACTTGATGGCAGACCAAGCAACAGTGACCTTGCTGGATGAAGCCAAGAACCTGATGAAGGGGGCTGTTGAACAGCTAGCATCGCAGCAGGAAATCGAGATTGTCGGTGCGCAAGACTTGATTAGACGTATTGCCGATCTTCAGCTCGAACGTATCCATCTGGCAGAAAAGTCGAGTGCTGGAAATGAGGAAGAGTTATCGCCTGCCTTGAGATTCTTACGCGATAACATTGATCCGATCTGTGAAGTTACTGAGCAGTTTGAGCAGTGGAGTGAGCAGCCGACACTAGGATCTCCATTGTTCGAAACACTGGTTGCACAGGTTTCCAGTTTGAATGAAGCGGCACAAGTCTGCGAGCAGCCAGAGATTGAAACGTTGCTAGCGACCCTGGAGTATGTCTACCGCACGATAGACGGTTTAAAGTTACAGCTGGCGCCGCAAATGATATCGGCGCTCAACTCTGCTCATGAGGGGCTGGTGGGTTTGGTTGATCAGCTTGCTGCCAGCCAGCAGTTAGTGGTATCAGAGAATTGGGCCATAGAGCTGGATAATGCGCTCACTGAATTACAGGAAATGAAGGTAAATGAAGCGCCAGCTGAAATAGACGCAGCGTTTGACGGGGAATCTCCAGAGGAGATGCCCCCTCAACCGGTGGAAATAGAGCCTGGACAACAGGCTGTTTCAGAAGCATCGGAAGCATCAGAAGTAACCGGGCTGGAGCCTGAGAATCTGACTGTGGCGGTTGCTCAGGATGAAGAGATCGATCAGGAATTGATTGAAATTTTCCTCAGTGAAGCAGATGAAATTATGGAGGTTACCGCTGAAGCGAAGCAGCGCTGGATTGAAAATACTGAAGATTTAACGGCTGTTGACGAATTGCAAAGAGGCTTGCACACCCTGAAAGGTAGCTCACGTATGGCTGGTGTCTCTGCCATAGGTAACCTTAGTCATGAGCTTGAGTCGGTTTATGAGGATGTTATTGCTGGGCGTATTAATGCCTCCGCTGAACTGTTTGACCTTGCCCATGAGTGTGATGACCATTTGGCTGATATGGTTTCGGAATTGCGATCCGGGGCTATTTGTCGCGATGCAACAGGATTGATTGCAAAGGTTAAAGAATTTCACCGACAGCAACTTGATCCCACTGCGGCGAAGAGTGCAGAGCCGCGCAAAGTTGTGTTTGATACGTCCTTAGGTGCTACTGTTGAAGCGGATGGCGAACAATTAAGCGCGTTCTTTGTGGCGGCGGACAACTGGCTGGCTGTACTCACTGAGACTATCCAGGCAGCAGTAAAACGTGGCGCGATGTCAGATGCGGATCACAGCAAAACCTTTGAATTGTTAACACAGATTCAAGAGTCGGCTTATACGTCTGAGGTGAATGAAATTGGTGATCTATGCCAGTTATTTGCCGAGTTAGTCGGTAATTTAGAGCCGCAAGATTTGGCCATACCAGCTATCATAATAGATTTAGCAGAGTGGTTAGAACGCATTGAGTCGAGTTACCAGGAGGCTAAGTCTGCTGCCGCAGGTGAGGTTCAAGTTGCAGAGATTGAAGCTCAATACCCAGATAAATCTGAGTCCGCCTATCCAGAAAGTACCGTCAGCGATCATAAAGTGCCGACGGGTGTGCAAAAACAGAAGAATGAAACGGTACGTGTACCATCTGCTTTACTCGAACAATTAGTTGATTTGGCGGGTGAAACCAGTGTGTCTCGGTCGCGGGTAGAGCAGCAGGTCAGTAATTTTGGCTACGCTATCGAGGAAATGGCATCAACGATTGAGCGGTTGCGTGAGCAGTTGCGTCGAATGGAAATTGAAACGGAAGCACAAATTTTATTTGGCCAGGAACGCGAAGGTCCTGAGCATGAGGGCTTTGATCCTCTGGAAATGGATCGCTATAGCCGTATCCAGGAGTTATCACGCTCCTTAGTTGAGTCCGTGTCTGACTTGTTCGATTTGAAGGATACTTTGCATGATCGTTCGCGCTACACAGAAACCCTGCTGTTGCAGCAGTCGCGCATTAATACCGAGCTGCAAGAAGGCTTGATGAAAACGCACATGGTGCCTTTTGCCAGAATGGCACCGCGGTTACAACGAGTTGTGCGTCAGGTTAGTAATGAGCTGAACAAGAAAGTCGAATTACAGATTAAGAATATTGATACTGAAATGGATCGTTCGCTGCTTGAGCATATGACCGCTCCGTTAGAGCATATGCTAAGAAATGCGGTCGATCACGGTGTCGAATTACCGAGTCAGCGGGTTGCCGCTGGAAAGCCTGAAATTGGCCGCGTCAGCCTGGAGCTATCGCGTGATGGCGGCGATATATTGCTAACCTTGCGAGATGATGGTGCCGGCATTGATGTTGACTCAGTAAAAGCCAAAGCGATTGAGCGAGGCCTAATGACGGCGGATTCCAATCTGAGCGATCATCAGGTTCTGCAGTTCATCATGCAGGCTGGTTTCAGTACGGCAAAGCAAGTGACACAAATATCCGGTCGCGGTGTTGGTATGGATGTCGTGAGCAATGAAATTAAGCTCATGGGCGGATCAATTGAAATCGACTCCACCAAAAACAAGGGAACTTGTTTCCTTGTGCGTGTGCCGTTTGCGGTTTCTATTAACCGTGCGTTAATGGTGACAATTGGGGAAGAAGTATACGCACTGCCATTAAGTACTATTGAAGGCGTCGTGCGAGTTTCGCCCTATGAATTGGAAGAATATTATCGCCCGGATGGCCCCGATTTTGAGTACGCCGGTCAGCGCTACGACCTAAAATATCTAGGTGAATATTTAGGACATGGCAACAGTTATCAATTACAGAACCAGGCAATGCCTTTGCCAGTGGTGCTGATTCGCACAGCCGAACACACTGCGGCAGTTCAGGTGGACAGTGTCAGCGGCAGTCGGGAAATTGTGGTGAAACCACTTGGGCCGCAGTTAGGTGTTATTCCCGGCATGTCAGGGGCAACAATTTTAGGTGATGGGCGGGTTGTATTAATTCTGGATATGGCGGCCATGATACGATCAATGGCAGCTGAAGTCAGAGATATGCCGGTTGTCGGTGCTGCCTTGACGCCAGTGTCCGAAAATCTGCAGGTCATGGTGGTTGATGACTCCGTAACGGTGCGTAAAGTGGCGTCCCGATTGCTAGAGCGCCACGGCATGGATGTGGTGATTGCCAAAGATGGGCTAGAAGCAATGACGAAGTTGCAGGATATATTACCGGACATCATGCTCCTGGATATTGAAATGCCGCGTATGGACGGTTTTGAATTGGCCTCGCTGATGCGTCATGATGAGCGTTTGCAGGATGTACCTATCGTCATGATTACCTCGCGTACCGGCGATAAACACCGTGAGCGGGCTTTAGAAATTGGGGTTAACCGTTTTATGGGTAAACCCTTTCAAGAATCGGCGTTACTCGATGCCATCGCCGAATTAACAGATTTTGAGCGGCGAGAAGTGGCTCAGGCTGAGTAAGTTGGCAGTTAAATGCCGAAAACAAAAAAGGATATAAGCATGACAGATAGCTCGGTACCCGGTTTGATATTTCCACTACAGGATCGCAGCCTGTTGTTGCCCGACACCTTGGTGGCGGAAATAACGCCCATGGCAGGATTGATCGTGGAATCGAGTAAACAGCGTTGGCTGTTAGGACGTAAACATTGGCGTAATTTGCGTATTCCTGTGATTGCGTTTGAAACCCTGTCTGGCGGCAGCCTCAGAAAACACTCGGAGCATGCCTGCATAGCGGTTGTTAAAGGTTCTGGTACGCACGAACAACTACCTTTCTGGGGGTTGTTGTTACAGAACAAGCCGAAGTCAGTGAAGGTATTTGAGCATGATCTTACGGTTATTAATGAGGTGCTCAGTGACTCTGAGTTAATGTCGGTTTCGGTAAAAGAGAATGCGGTCCGAATCCCTAATCTGGAATATCTTGAAGAGCAGCTCATCTCCTCGAGCGCCGTACACTAATACCTCATTCGCCTTAAATCCCATACCTGCTGGCTAATTGAAGAAGTGAGGGCCTATTTTTCTTTGCTCTTATGGGCTAGCTGCGCAGCATTTTGTTCCCAGTTTTGGCCATCAAAAGCAATCAAGGTAACCTGCTCTGGTTGATGATCCAAGCAGCGAAGGTTAACATCGACGCCATCGGGGTTGGAGCGCGGAATCATAGAAGGGTTTGATGCCGCAAATTGCGCAGAAATAGTGTTTCGCTATAGCGGTATTAAACTGATAAGTTTGTAACTGCCCTGCGCCCTGTAATAAGCGAAACTCAGATTTGGGGACAATCAGGTGTAGAAATCCCGATTTACTGCAGATTGAACAATTACAGTCTTCGACTTCCACTTGTGCTGGTGCGTTTACTTCAAACTTAATGGCGCCACAGTGACAGCCTCCAGTATACAGCATAATAGCTCCTTACTTAGACGAGTGGGCTAAGCGAGATCTCCCCACTGGTACTGCAGTATGCTCAACGCAGCAAGGGGGGCGGTTTCAGTACGCAGCACGCGGGGTCCCAATTGTAACGGGCAGAACTGTGCGTTTATTGCTTGTGCTATTTCAGTGTTGCTAAAGCCACCTTCCGGGCCAATGAGCAAATTAATCGAAGCTGGTCGTAGGTTTGTTTCAAGCGGATTTTCGCTCGCTGGCTGTAAAATTAGTTTCAAATCTGCATCCGCAAAATTAATCCAATCATAAAAAGGGCTGGGCGGATAAATTTTTGGCAACAGGTTTAACCCAGCCTGCTCGCAGGCGCTAACGGAAACCTTTTGCCAATGTGTTAGTTTTTTCTCCAGCCTGTCGTTCTTAAGTTTGACCTCGCAACGCTCACTGAATAAGGGTGTTATAGCGGCAACTCCAAGCTCAGTGGCTTTTTGTACGACGAAATCCATTCGTTCCCCGCGTGATATGGCGATGCCAAGATGTATGGCAAGAGGGGAGCTGTTATTCGACGGACTAAAAGTGAGAAGCTCAATATTTAACCCTTGACGGTCGGAGTGTAGGATTTTAGCCTCATACTCGCCACCTTGGCCGTTAAAAACTCTAATCTTGGCGTCAATAGGAAGTCTTAATACTCGCGTAAGATAGTGACTCGCTTCAGGAGCAAGCAGTATCTGTGCGTTGCTGACTAAAGTCTGGTCAACAAAAACTCTAGGGATGCGCATATCGTTTAGCTGACAGAGTTAAGGAATAAAGTTAATCTGCCTGATCTAAGCGCAGATTTTCCCATAAAGCCAAAACCTGCTCGGCTTTGTTCATCGTATAAAAATGTAATCCAGGAGCCCCCCCTGCCAATAGCTTTTCACACAGCTGTGTGACGACATCAATGCCAAAAGATAAAATACTGGCAGAGTCGTCGGCATAGGCTTGCAGGCGCTTACGAATCCAGCGGGGAATTTCTGCACCGCAGGTATCTGAAAAGCGCGCCAAATTACTGAAGTTAGTGATGGGCATAATGCCAGGCACTATGGCGTTATTAATACCTGCGGCCTGACAGCGCTCAATAAAATAAAAATAGGCATCGGCATTGTAGAAATACTGGGTGATTGCGCTATTGGCACCGGCATCAAATTTTTTCTTCAGATAAAAAATATCCTTATCGTAGCTCTGCGCTTGCGGGTGTATTTCGGGATAGGCGGCCACCTCAATGTGAAAATGTTCGCCGGTATGTTCGCGAATAAAAGCGACCAATTCGTTGGCGTAGACTAAATGGCTGCCACCCATACCGGAAGGCAGGTCTCCTCTGAGTGCCACTAGACGGTTAATCCCCATATCACGATATAGCTGCAATAAATCGATCACCGCTGCCTTGTTATCGCCGCCAAAGGAAAGGTGCGGAGCCACATCGAGGCCCGCATTCTTGATGCGCTTGACGGTGGCAAAAGTTTTGTCACGGGTCGAACCGCCAGCACCATAGGTCACAGAAAAGAACGCCGGTTGCTTGCTGCTCAGTTTTTCCCAGGCCAGCTTGAGGTTCTCATCGCCCTGGGCACTTTTTGGCGGGAAAAACTCGCAGCTATAGGTTTTTTGAGTCATCACGCATTTCTCTTTGTCATTGGTTTAGTAGCGATAGCTATCGGTTTTGTAGGGGCCATCGATAGGCACGCTAATATAGTCAGACTGCTTTTGGGTCATTTTGGTAATGACGCCATCAAAGCCCGCTACCATGTGGCGCGCTACTTCTTCATCCAGTTGTTTTGGCAATACTTCAACGCGTAACTGCTGTGCTTGCGTGGCGCTATCCTGGCTGGCGTAAGCCTGCTGATATAAATGGATTTGCGCCAACACCTGGTTAGCAAAGGAGCCGTCCATAATGCGTGAGGGGTGTCCG
>Ga0070727_10000313_pt1 | contig 63381 bp, 41 predicted proteins | sample tdAd472_FD_66722 | JGI IMG/M metagenome (GOLD analysis project Ga0070727, IMG submission 66722) | Marine sediment microbial communities from the Atlantic coast under amendment with organic carbon and nitrate - tdAd47.2 | ecosystem: Environmental > Aquatic > Marine > Coastal > Sediment | place... | reverse complement strand
TGGAGCAATCACAAGATTGCGGGAACCAATGGGTCGAAACGGACTAACATGGTGATGTCTCCACGTCTTTCGGAGGGATCGCCATGGCTCGCCGTCCTGTGTCGGTTGTCTCTGTCGGGTTCGCCCAGATCATCATCGTGGTGGGTGCGCAGGCATGTGAGCCGAGTTTCGTGCAACTCTTCCTCGCGGGCTGTTCATGGGCCCCCTGTGGTTCAAAGGAGTCGTGATGAGCGGGCTCATTCACTTTGCGTCCGTGAACAATCGGGTCCGGCACGTTGCGGCAGCGATGTTGTGCATCGGTTTCACGCAGATTCACACTGCTCGGGCCCAGCCCGGGTGCTCGATACCACAGCCCATCGCGGAGGTCTCGTTTGCAGACCAACTCGACGGCTTCGAGATCGTGGGCGATCTGCTCTACGCGTGGCGGTCTTCTGGAGACCTGTACAGCATCACGTCAGAGCTGCACACGCTGGACATCTCAGACCCCGCAAACCCGCAGCCGGTCGCCGTGCACCCGATCGCGGGAAAAGTCCAAACGGTCCATGCCGATGGCGCGACACTCTTTGTGTTCTACGACACCTACTTCTGGGATTGGGATGTCACCGCTACCGAGGCCCACGTCGAACTGCTCGACGTGACCAGCGCCGCCTCCCCGGTCTCGCTCGGCGAAGTGAGCGGGCTCTCGAACGGGTTCACAACCATCGAGGGCGATCTGCTTTGCTCCGCCATTGGGCGCGGAGCACGGGTCTTTGATCTCTCAGACCCCCTGGACCCGGTGCAAGTGGCTGAGGTCACCACCCAGGCGCACACCGGGTACGGGCGCGAGTTTGATTCGGTCGTCCTCCGAGATTCGTGGCTGTACATCGCCTCGGCAAGGGAGGGCCTGGAGATCTTCGATCTCAGCGACCCGTCGTCACCGGTACCGATGGACGACTCGATCGACGGATACATCTCGTTCATCTCGGGCGGAAAAACCTCGATCGTCCTCGACGGCGACTTCGCCTTCCACGTCAACGGCACACGCCTCCGCGTGATCGATTTCAGCGATCCTCTGAACATGAGTGTGGTCGCCCTCTACGAAAACGACGCCGGCTACACAGGGATCGAGCGGCACGGACAGCACATCCTGCTCCAGTCCGGCGATGCGGGGTACAGCATCCTCGATATCACCAGCCCGACTTCGCCCAGCCTCGTGGCCCAGGGATGGACGCCCAACTCGGTCGTGGACTTCGGCTTCACCCCCGGCGGCCTCGCCCTGGCCGACTCCGATTCGACGATAACCCTGTACGACACGGAAGGGATCGGGGTCGCCCCCATCGAGATCGTGAAATCCATCAGCACCCAGCCGCTTGGGGAGGGGCTGACGATCGACGGCGACACCGCGTACACGAGCCACGGCTCGCTGGGCTACAGCGTGTTTGATATCACCGACGGTTCCGCACCGTCGCTGGTCGCCAACGTTGTCACCGGCACCTATGTCGGCGGCATGCAAGTCCGAAACGGCATCGCGTTCATCGCGAGTTTCGGCTTCGGGTTACAGATCTACGACGTGAGCGACCCGTTTGCTCCGGTCCTGCTGGGCGTGACGTTGACAACCCATAGCGCCCCGGACATCGAGATCGCCGGCGGACTGGCCTTTGTCAGCGTCTACCAATCAGGGATGGGCATCGTGGATATCTCAGACCCGGCGCTGCCAGTCGAGCTCTCGTTCGTCCCGCCGGCCTCCGGAGGCACCAAGGCCGGAGCGATCGATCAGGGAACGCTCTACACAATCAACAACGAGAGCTCCATGCAGATCGTCGATGTCACAGACCCCGCCTCACCGTCCGTGCTCTCAGTGATGCAATTGCCCGATGAGTTCTTCCAGTCAGACATCATTGCCCACGCCGACGTTGTGTATATCTCGGGCCTTGGCGGTGTGCTTGTGGTCGATGTGAGTGATCCGATGTCACCCGTGGCCGCGGGCTTCTTGGAGCTCAACAACTCGGTCAGGGGGATGCACATCGACGGCGACCACCTCTTCGTGGCCGGCATGGACGAGGGGGTCCATGTCTTGAACATCGCCGACGCCCTCTCGCCAACACTGATCAAAACGCTTCGGACCAACACCGATGCACGCGATGTCGAGGTGCGTGGTGGCTTCGGGTTCTCGAGCAACCGCAGCTCGTTCCAGGCCTTCGAGATCGCATCGGCGTGCCAGACGTGCCCCGCCGACGTCAACGCCGACGGCGTGCTCGACAACGGCGACATCGGGGCGTTTGTCGCGCTCTTCCTTGCGGGCGACCTTATCGCCGACTTCACCGGCGACGGCATCCTCGATAACGGCGACATCGGCGCCTTCGTCGCGGCCTTCCTCGCCGGGTGCTGAGGGCACCCGTTCCGGGGGATTGTGGCGCGAAGATAGGATCCAAAGCGCCTTCATTCTGAACAATGATCAGGATATGTTTGGAGGGCGTGCATCGTTGTGGTACCGTGCAAGGCGGAGCACCACGCCCATGCACAACACGCACCGATCAGCCCGGATCACCCGACCCGCGACCGCCCTCTGCCTCGCGGCGGGCACCGCCCTCGCGCAGTCCGACCCCGGGAACTTCGAGACCGTCATCAACCTCCCCGACGACATGCCCAGGCTCTCCGGGCGCGTGTACGGCAGCACGCAGATCAACGTCTACGACGGGGGCGAGGTCCTGAGCCGCACCATCTTCGGGTGGTACGAGGGCGCCAGCAACAACATCGAGCTGAACATCTACGGCGGGGAGGTCAGGAACTCGATCGAGCTCTACGAGGGCACCACCGTCAACCTGCTCGGGGGCAGGCTCGCCGACGGGCTCATCGCGATCGGGGACGTCACGGTCAATGTCTACGCCGGGACCTTCAGCGACTCCTTCACGCCGGACGCCTCGTTCCAGAACGGCTCGGTCCTCAACATCTTCAACGCCGGCAGCGTGCACAGCAAATTTCGCCTCGGCGAGGGCAGCGTGGCAAACATGTACGCGGGCCGGCTGAGCAGCTCCGTGAATCTCAGTTCCGGCGGCACCTTCAACCTCTTCGGCGGGGAGCTCTACAACGGCGCACGCGTCGAGGACGGCCTCTTCGTCATGACCGGCGGCTTCCTGAGAGGCAACCTGTACACCGACGACACGGCACAGGTCCGCATCCTCGGCGGGCGGCTCTCCAGCGGCAACGTCGCCCTGTACGGCGGCACCACCGAGCTGCTCGGCGGTGAGTTCGAGCTCAACGCCCAGCCCGTGACGTCGCTGCCCGAGATCCAGGACAACGACGTGCTGACCGTCACGCTCCCGGACGGCAGCGTCGTCGTCCTCCGCAGCGACGAGCAGTCCTCGTACTACACCTTCTCCGAATCGACCCTCACGCTACAGCCGGCGCAGATCCCCGCGCTCGACCTCACACCCATCGTGCTCGAGACCGGACCGAGCCCGGTCGAGGGGCTCCGACGCGGGCAGACGCTCACGCTCCGGGGCGACGCCAGCCTGCCGGGAGACTTCAACGCCATCGGTGCCGAGCTGCGCCTCGAGGGAGGCACAGTCGGCGACGGGCTCACGCTTGTGGATTCCAGCCTGACGGTTACCGGCGACGCGGTGACCGGCGATATCGAGGCGTTCCGGGGGTCGCGGGTCCTGATCGACGCCGGGACCATCGAGATCCTGTTCGCCCTCCACGACGCACGGGCCGAGATCCTCACCACCTCGGGCCGCTCGCTTGTCGCCCGCGACACCGCCGAGATCCTCGTGCATCACGCCTCGCTGTATCGCAGCGTGGTCGTGGAGGACGACGGCGTCATCGAGTTCCGCGCCGGCGACATCGGCGTGGACGTGGTCGTCGAGGACCGCGCCCGCCTGACACTGACAGACAGCCATGTCGCGGACGACGTGCTGCTGTCGGGGCCGTCCACGACGACGCTCACCAACGTCACCGTCGCCGACCTGACCTTCGCGGAATCAGGGGCCACGCTCGACGCCACCGACTCCGAGCTCCGGGGCGGCCTCTGGGTGACCGGCGACGAGACGACCGTCACGCTCCGCCGTACCGGGTTCGCCAACAGCCTGCTGCTCGAGGGCGGCACGACCGTCCTCCACGCGGGCGAGTTCCTGCTCAACGGGTCGCCGGTCGAGTCCTTCCCGGACTGGCCCGGCTTCGCCGACGTCATCAGCGGCGTGTTCGAGAACGGGCGGGTCTTCATCGTGGCGCCCATCACGAACGACATCACCCCCGGCGGCACGGTCCAGACCGTGCCCGTGTCGGTGCCACCCGCGGACCTCACGCCGCGTGTGATCACCTCCGCCGAGGAGACCTCGCTGGGGCTCCGCCCGGGCCAGTCGCTCACGCTCGACGCCGAGGAGGCGTCCCTGCCGAACGGCTTCGCGCTGACCGGGGCCGAGCTGGTCGTCCGGCGCGGCAGCATCGGGGACAGCCTGGAGGCGGTGCACAGCGATGTCACGATCCTGGGCGGGCAGGTCGGGTCGGACGCCGTGCTGCACCGGGGCGTGAACCTGACGGTGGACGGCGGCACGCTGGGCGACGGCGCCGCCCTGTACAACGGTGCCGCGCTGACCATTCACTCAGGCAGCGTCGGGGCCGACGCCGTGCTCCGCGCGGGGTCGAGCCTCGCCATGCACGACGGCGCCCTCGCCGGCGGCTTCCAGTGCTACGACGACGGCAGCGTCCTCGTCACCGGCGGCACCGTCGGCGCACCCTTCGGGATCTTCGACGACACCATCGCCACCGTCCGCGGCGGCACCTTCGAGGGCTCCGTCACCACCTGGCGCCGCTCGACGCTGACGGTCACCGGCGGCGACCTCGGGCCCGCCTTCCGCGTCGCCTACGACGGGCACGCGATCATCGCCGGCGGCTCCTTCGGCCCAGGCCTCCGCCACGACGTCACCGGCACCCTCGAACTCCAGGGCGTCGCCTTCGAAATCGACGGCGTCCCGATCGACTCCCTCGCGCCCAACACCCCGCACCCGGTCACGCAGCGCGGCGTCACGCTCAGCGGGCGCCTCGCCGACGGCTCGACCTTCGACCTCCCGCTCGACGCCAACGCCCTCAGCGACGAGTACTACGTCCACCCCGACGCCGACCTGCTCGTCACCCTCGTCGCCCCCCTCTGCCCCGCGGACGTCCAGACCGACGGCGTGCTCGACCAGGGCGACATCGCATCCTTCGTCGAGCGGTTCCTCGCCCAGGACCCACGCGCCGACCTCAACGCCGACGGGGTCATCGACATCGCCGACATCGGCCTCTTCGTCAACGCCTTCCTGGCCGGGTGCTGATCCTCGCACATTCGCGTGAGCACGGGCGGTCTCCGACGCTCCAAGGGGGACACCCCATCCAGGAGCCCCCCATGCGCGCCCAGACACCCGCACTCGCCCTGCTCGCCGGCATCCTCGCAACGCAGGCCACCGGCGCACCCGTCCCCATTGACAACCCCGGCTTCGAGGCCGATCCCGCGGCCCCCAACACCTTCCCCACCGGCCCGGTCACCGCATGGCCCGCCTACGACCCCTTCAACCTGCTCTCATCAGGCGGCAACGCCACCGGCGTCATCAACCCCACCGGCTCGACCTTCTTCCCGGGCGGGGCCCCCGAGGGCGACAACGCCGCAATCCTGTTCATCTCCCAGAACATCGGGGCCGGCCCGGTCGGACTCTCCCAGACGCTCGCCACCACGTGGCAGGCGGGCACCACCTACACCCTCACCGTCGAGGTCGGCAACATCGCCTCCGGCACCGGCTCGCCCCCGTTCGACACCTACGGCTTCTTCGACCTGGACGGCTTCCCCGGCTATTCCGTCCAGCTCCTCGCCAACGGGGCCGTCATGGCCGAGGACTACAACTCGCTCACCATCCCGGAGGGCGAGTTCGCGACCTCGGAGATCGAGGTCACCGTCCCCGACGGCTCCTTCGCGATCGGCCTGCCGATCGAGATCCGCCTGATCAACCTGAATTTCCAGGACACCCCCGAGGACCCCGGCATCGAGGTCGATTTCGACGACGTCCGCCTCGACGCCGCGCCACCCTGCCCCGCCGACGTCAACAACGACGGCGTGCTGGACAACGCCGACATCGGCGACTTCGTGGGGTACTACCTGTCCTCCGATCCCGCGTCGGATTTCAACAACGACGGCGTCATCGACAACGGCGATATCGGGGCCTTCGTCACCGCCTTCCTCGCCGGCTGCTGAGCCCGCTCGGGTACACTCCACGTCGATGCCCCAGCCGAACCACCTTCTGAGCGCCCGGCACCTCCCGCCCGACTCCGCCCGCACGCTGCTGGCCCGGGCCCGCGCGCTGCGCGTGATGGCCCACGACCAGCGCTGCGCCGTCCTCCGCGGACGCTCGCTCGCCACCCTGTTCTTCGAGAACTCCACCCGCACCCGCGTCAGCTTCACGCAGGCGGCCCACCACCTCGGGGCCACGTGCGTGGACCTGCAGGCCTCGTCCTCCTCGCTGGCCAAGGGCGAGTCGCTGCTCGACACGGCCCACACCGTCGAGTCCATGGGCGTGGACGCGCTGGTCGTCCGCCACGCCCGGTCCGGGGCCCCGAAGCTGATCGCCGAGCACGTCGAGGTGCCGGTGCTGAACGCGGGCGACGGGTCGCACGAGCACCCCACGCAGGCGCTCGCCGACGCCCTGACGATCGCCGACGCCATCGACGGCGCGCGGGACTTTGATTTGGCGGGGCTCGCCGTCGCCATCGTGGGCGACGTCCTGCACTCGCGCGTCGCCCGCTCCAACGCCTGGCTGCTCACAGCACTCGGGGCCCGCGTCACGCTGGTCGGGCCGGAATCCCTCTGCCCGCCCACGCTCGCCGAGGCCCTGCCGGTCGCGGCCGCGCACGATCTGGATGCCCAGCTCGAATCCGCCAACGCCGTGATGATGCTCCGCGTCCAGCTCGAACGCGGCACCCGCCTCGACGACACCGCCCAGTACCGCGACCGCTACGCCCTCACCCCCGAGCGGGCCGCCCGCATGAAGCCCGGCTCCCTGATCATGCACCCGGGCCCCATGAACCGGGGCACCGAGATCGACGACGACGTCGCCGACGGGCTCGTCGGGCCCGCACGCGTCGTGATCCGCGAGCAGGTCGCCAGCGGGGTCGCGGTCCGCATGGCCGCCCTCGAGGCCGCCCTGACGGGCACCCCGACGCTCTCCGGGCACGTTTCGGCCCGTGCGGAGTCCACACCCGCCCGGCGCGGGGCTACGGTGTCTCCCTGACGAGGAGACGCCATGACCGAGGAAGAACGCCGCCGCCTCGCCACCGACACCGACAACGGCCTGCTCCTCATCATCTCGGGGCCCAGCGGCGTCGGCAAAACCACCATCACGCGCGGCGTCGAACGCTCCATCGCCGACTCCGTCTTCAGCGTCTCCGTCACCACACGCACCCCGACCCAGGCCGACGTCGAGGGCGTGGACTACCGCTTCATCACCGACGAGGAATTCGACCGCCTCGTCCAGGACGACGCCCTGCTCGAGCACGCCGACGTCTTCGGCAAGCGCTACGGCACCCGGCGGGCCTGGGTCGAGGAGCACCTCGCCCGCGGACGCCTTGTCATCCTCGAGATCGACGTCGAGGGCGCCCGACAGGTCAAGGCCAAGATGCCCGAGGCCTTCGCCATGTTCATCGACCCGCCCAGCGAGGACACCCTCCTCGGACGCCTCCGCACACGCCAGCGCGAGAGCGAGGAGCAGATCCAGAAACGCTTCGCCGAGGCGACCCGCGAGATGGCCCGCGCCCGCGAGCTGGGGATCTACGACGCCTTCATCGTCAACGACGAGCTCGACCGGGCCATCGCCGAGGCCATCGCTACGGTCCGCGCGGCACGCGAGCAGGCCGGCGCTCCACGCGCCTGAGGCTCGTTTCCAGACGAGGGCGCTCAGCCGCCCGCGCCCACCCGCTCGCCCAGATACTTCTCCAGGCTCTCCAGCGTCTGGCCCCAGCCCTGCTGCATCGAGCCGATCCCGCCGGCAAACGTTGCGACCTCTTCCTCGCTCGCGTTGATCGGCCAGCTCCGCAGCGTCAGCACGGTTCCGCCGCGCACTCCGGCGTGCCGCTCGATGGTCACCTCGCACAGCACCTCCAGCGGCCACGTCTCGCTGAACGGCGCCCGCACCACCCCGCGTTCCGCGTCGCTGAACGAGACCACGAATTCCAGCCGCTCCGGCTCCCGCACCGTCCGGATCTGCCACAGCCCGTGCATGTCGGGCATGCCGTCGGCGCTCATGCAGTAGAAGTAGCTCCCGCCCTCCCGCAGGTCCATCTCGCTGATCGACAGCACCCACGCCTCCGGGTGGAACCACGCCATCATGTGCCGCGCGTCCGTCCACACGTCCCACACCAGGCCGACCGGCGCATCCAGCACCCTGCGGATCACCAGCACCCCGTCGCGTTCGCCGTCCTGCCCAGCCAGATGCGCCGCGAGACTGGCCATGTGCTGGCGAGCGCCCTCCAACGCGCCGTACTTCTTCACCACCTCGTCCTTCGTTCCGCTGTCTGGGAACGTCAGTGTCGTGGTGACTTTGGTGTGGTCGTCGTCCACCGCCTCGATCCGGATCGTTGCGGCGTGACACGTGTCCTCCACGTCCTCCTCCACATGCACGTACCGGATCATCTCGGGCTCACGGACCTCCTCGTACCGAACGCGGTTCGGGTAGTCCATGCCGTCCGGGCCGTGCATCGTGTACACCCACTCCCCGCCATCCCGCAGGTCCATCGACTCGGTCGTCGTTGTGAAGCCCGTCGGGCCCCACCACACCGCCAGCCGCTCCGGCGTCGAGAACGCCTCCCACACCAGCGCCCGCGGCGCGTCGAACGTGCGCTCCACCACGATCTCCGTCTCGGTCTCTCGCACACGCACGTTTCGCGACTCGTCGGTCATCGCCGTTCCTTTCACACAACAGCCCGCTCGGGACAGTTCAATGGATGTTTGTTTCCGATCCATCCCCGCCCCTCTGCAACTCACGCAGGTACCCGTCCAGCCGGTCCAGCTTCTCTTCCCAGTGGCGCCGGTACCGCCCGATCCAGTTCGACGCCTCCCGCAACGGCTCGGCCCGCAAACGGCAAGGCCGCCACTGTGCCGACCGGCCCCGCTCGATCAGCCCCGCCCGCTCCAGCACCTTCAGGTGCTTTGAGACCGCCGGCAGGCTCATGTCGAACGGCTCGGCCAGTTCCGTCACCGTCGCCTCGCCGTCAGTCAGGCGCGTCAAGATCTCCCGACGGGTCGGGTCCGCGATGGCGTGCAGGGTCTGGCTCAGGGAATCGGCGACCATAGTATTCAACCTTTCGGTTAATCAACCAGATGGTAAAATACAATCCGCGGCCTGTCAACCCCGCTGCAGGGCAAATCTCTCACTCACTGCCGAACCAGGGTCACCGTCTCTCACCGGATCTGCCAAATGTGGTGATGGATTGGTGCCATTTGTTCGACGCGCGGTTCCCGCGCTGAACTTTCCCGCACGTTGGTGGTATGAACGGGGCTACGTCCGGTATGTTCCGGCGTACAGCAACGCTCGACGCGGACGAATCACGGTTATCGGGCCACGCCATCCAGTTACCGGACGCCCCACTCACACGTCCTCCGACGTGTCACCCCGGGGCCTCTGGGGACCCGATGAGGGGAGCCGACTCCCCACGGATGGACGCCCAAGCCGTCTCCCCCGATCGAGTCAACACAACTCAGTGACGGCGGGACCCCGCGTTGGGGACCCGGGCCGAAACACGTGACCGGCCCACGCCCGCTTTCACACCGGTTCAACAGTGGAGAAACGGTGATGCAGAACACGCAACGAAACAGGAATCTGACGACCGGGCTGCTCGCCCTCGCGGTCGGCTCGGCGATGAGTGTCGCCTGGGCCCCGCAGCCCGCCAACGCCTACGAGCCCCCGGTCGAGGACGCGGCGGTCGAGCCCTCCGACCTCGAGTCGCTCGACCTGGCCCAGCTCCAGGCGATGGCCGCGGCCCGCTCCGGCGCCCAGCGCTCCAGCAACGACGGCAAGCCCTCGTGGAAAGACGTCTCCGAGGGCTTCAGCAAGGTCATTTCCACCGCCGACGGCGGCAGCCTCTACAACGTCTACCTCAACAAGGAGAAGAACCAGCTCCTCGGCGAGCTGCCCCGGGGCTGGGAACGACAGAAGCACTTCTTCGCCATGACCGTCTCGGGCGGCGAGCAGTTCGCGGGCCTGCAGGCCGGCGACCTCTACGTCCAGTGGCAGAAGATCAACGACCGCATGGCGCTCGTGCTCCCGCAGATCAACATCCGCTCGCTCGGCGAGCAGGGCTCGCGCGACTCGGTCGAGCGTCTCTTCACCGATCGCGTGCTCCTCTCGGTCCCGATCGTCACCAACGGGCCCTCCGGCCAGCCGGTGATCGACCTCGACGGCCTGCTGATCGGCAACGCCGGACGCTTCTTCGGCGGCTCCGCGGCCGGGCTGAACAGCTCGCTCGCCACCGTCGAGAAGGTCAAGGCCTTCCCCGAGAACATCGAGGTCACCTTCAAGGCCCCGGTCGCCAACGGCACCTTCAAGTCCTTCCACTACTCCATCTCCAAGATCCAGGGCACCCCGGGCTTCAAGCCCCGCAAGGCCGACGAGCGCGTCGGCTTCTTCACCACGTCCTTCCAGGACTACGGCACCTACGACCGCAACGAGCTCAACGTCCGCTACGTCAACCGCTGGCACATCGAGAAGGCGGACCCCAAGCTCAAGATGAGCCCCCCCAAGGAGCCCATCATCTACTACGTCGAGCACACGGTCCCCGTGCGCTACCGGCGTTGGATCAAGGAGGGCATCGAGTACTGGAACAAGGCCTACGAGAACATCGGCATCATCGGTGCGATCGAGGTCCGCTACCAGGACAAGGCCTCCGGCTCCCACATGGACAAGGACCCCGAGGACGTCCGCTACAACTTCATCCGCTGGCTGCACAACAACGTGTCCACCGCCATCGGCCCGTCGCGCGTCAACCCCGAGACCGGTGAGATCCTCGACGCCGACGTCGTGCTGACCGACGGCTGGATCCGCGTCTTCACCTACCGCTGGAGCGAGCTGCTGCCCGACCTGGCGATGGAGGGCATGAGCCCCGAGACCATGTCCTGGCTCGAGGAGAACCCGCAGTGGGACCCGCGCGTCCGTCTCGCCGAGCCGGCCGAGCGGGCCAACATCCTCAACGCCCGTCGCGCCCGCGGCGCCCTGCCCTACGGCGGGCACCCCGCGGCGATGGCGACCGACTCGCCGATGGTTGGCCAGAGCGAGTTCGACGGCCTCAACCACGCGTCCCAGTCCGCCGGCCTGTGCAACGCCGCGACCGGCAAGGCCCTTGCGCTCGCCCAGATGCAGATGTACCTCTCCGCCCTGCCCGCGATCACCGCGGCGCAGTGCGCGTGCGACCACGGCATCGAGACCGGCCTGACCGAAGTCGCCGACACGCGCGGCCCGGACGACCAGCCCGAGCTCGACGAGGACACCATCGAGCGCCTGCGCAAGCAGATCGAGGCCAACCCGGCCCTCGCCGAGATGATCCCAGAGTCCTACAAGGTCGCCTTGGGCCTCATCCAGCCCGAGGAGCCCGAGGACGCCGACGAGGAGGGTGCCGAAGAGGCCTCCGAGCCCTGCGAGGGCTGCGGCGAGGACGGCTGCACCTGCGCCGAGGGCGAGTGCTCCTGCGGGACCAAGGACCAGGGGCAGATGCTCGACGGCAACCCCGAGTGGTTCGTCGGGCCCATGCTCGCCGAGCTCGTCGCCCACGAGGTCGGGCACACCATCGGCCTGCGCCACAACTTCAAGGGCTCGTCCTGCTACGAGTTCAGCGAGATCAACTCCGAGGAGTTCAAGGGCAACAAGGCCTGGTCCACGTCCGTCATGGACTACAACGGCATCAACATCCGCATGCCCGGCTTCGCCGACGCGCAGGGTGACTACTCCGTCATCGACATCGGCCCGTACGACATGTGGGCCATCGAGTACGGCTACGGCTTCGGCAACCCCGCCGAGGTCGCCAAGCGCGCCGCCGAGCCCGAGCTCCAGTACGCCACCGACGAGGACACGTGGGGCCCCGATCCCTACGCCCGCCGGTACGACCTGGCCAAGGACACCCACACCTACGCGAAGAACCAGATGACCCTCGCCCAGACCCTGCGCGAGACCATCCTCGAGAACTTCGTCGAGGAGGGCGAGAGCTGGTCGAACGCCCGGCGCGGGTACCAGACCACCCTCTCCACCCAGCTGTCCAGCCTCTCCATGATGGCCAACTGGGTCGGCACCGCGCACGTCTACCGCGACAAGAAGGGCGACCCCAACGGGCGCGCTCCCATCGAGGTCGTGGACGTCGCCAAGCAGCGTGACGCGCTCAACTTCGTCATCGAGAACTCGTTCTACGACAAGGCCTTCGGCCTGACCCCCGAGCTGCTGCAGTACCTCACCGTGGACAAGTGGTGGGACACCGGCGGCATGGGCTCGATCATGACCGACCCCACGTACCAGATCCACGACACGGTGCTGGGCGTGCAGGCCTCGGCCATGACCATGCTGCTCAACCCGACCACGCTCCAGCGCGTGTACGACCTCGAGCGGTTCGTCAAGGACGGCGAGGACGCGCTGACCCTGCCCGAGGTGATGGGCTCCATCGCCGACGCCGCGTGGTCCGAGCTCGACGGCTCGCACGACGGAAACTACTCCGAGCGTGAGCCGATGATCTCCTCGCTGCGGCGCAACCTGCAGCGCGAGCACGTCTCCCGGATGATCGACCTGTCGATGGACCAGGGCGGCTACTCGTCGGCGGGACAGGCCGTCCGCACGCTGGCCACCCAGCAGCTCCGCGACCTGCACTCCAGGATCGAGAGCGTCCTGGGCAACGGCGCACGCGGCAAGGCCGATCCCTACACCCGGGCCCACCTCAACGAGATCGCCCTCCGCATCGAGAAGGCACTCGACGCCCAGTTCATCTACAACACCGATGACATCTCCTCCGGCGGCATGCCCGTCCTCTTCTTCGGGCAGCCCGCGGGCGAGTAATCCCGACCGGGCGGCCTGAACCACCGCCCAGCACGTTTCTCCACGGCGGGCGATCCCGAACACGTTCGGGGTCGCCCGCTTCTTTGCGCGCACCGCGTGCCGATGGCGTGGGGAACATCGCGGCCTTTTCCGCCGTGCCGAGTCCAACACGCGGATCCGCGTCCGTACCATCGCCCATGCCCGACCCCACGCCCGACGTCTTTCTCAACGGTGCCTTCGTCTCCCGCCACGACGCGCGGGTCTCGGCCTTCGACGCGGCGTTCCAGCACGGCGTGGGCCTGTTCGAGACCATGAGCGCCCGCATCGACCCCGAGGGCGTCCCGCACATCGCCCGCCTTGAGGCCCACCTCGAGCGTCTGATCACCTCGGCGATGGAGCTGGGGCTGGTCGAGCGTCTGCGGGCCCAGCCGCTGGCCGACGCCGCGCTCGAGACCGTCCGCAAGGCGGGGCACACCGACGCCCGGGTCCGCCTGACCCTGACCGGGGGCGATCTCAACATGCTCGAACAGGGCGGCGGCCCCCAGCACGACCCGACGCTGCTGATCGTCTCGCAGCCGGCCACCCGGTATCCCGAGGCCCTCTTCGAGCGCGGCGGGGCGGCCGTCATCGCCGACGCCAAGGCCAACCCGCTCGATCCCACGGCCGGGCACAAAACCCTGAACTACTGGTGGCGCCTGCGCGAGCTGCAGCGGGCCGCGCGAGCCGGGGCGGCCGAGGCCATCGTCCTGCAGGTCTCCAACCACCTCGCCGGCGGGACGGTCTCCAACCTCTTCGTCGTCAAGAACGACACGCTCTTCACCCCGATCGCACGCGGCGAGGAGGAGAACGTCGGCGGGCAGAACGCGATCCCGTCGCCGGTGCTCCCGGGCACCACGCGCGAGGCCGTGATCGAACTCGCCGAGTCCAAGCGCCTCGGGTGCGCCCGCAAGATGCTCGACGTGAACGATCTGCTCGACGCCGACGAGGTCTTCCTCACCAATTCTTCATGGGGTGTTCTCCCCATTGTGAAGATAGAGAAGGAAGCCATCGCCGACGCGGTCCCGGGCCCGATCACGCGAGACCTGCGAGCGGCCCTGCTGGGTTCCGAATAGCACCAAAGCACGCCTGTCGCATCCAGACACGACTTTCACTTTTCCTTCACCGCATCGAAACCTTGCGTGCGCGCCCTACGAATCGGTTGTTAGCCCGGATGAACCCGGGCGGATCGAAAGGGCGACCCGCCAACATTTCTTCGGCGGGAAATCAGTCCGCACGTCCGGCGTTCTCATCACCGGACCGCACAACCGAATGGCCCCTCGGTCTCGCCTGAGACCGTGACAGTCAGCCGTCTGATGCCGGGTGGGTAGGACTTCCCAGCATTCAGCGATCACACTCCGCCCGGCCCGAACGGGGGGACGGAGCCTTCACGCCCGTGCCCGCGGCACTTGAGACGCGCCGCGAGTGAAACGATGCCGCGCATCACCAGGGCGACAGGCGAGGAGAGTGGGGAGGCGGAGTGGAGGACGGGAATCGCCCGCCGGAGTGTGTGCCCGGCGGACCCGGGCCGCGTGTGTAATACCGCGGCCCGTTTTTATTCGTACCCGCAGGCCCGCATCGCCTCGCCGAACGCCGCCTCCAGCGCCGCGTCCAGGCCCGCCCCGTCCTTGATCGACTCGTCCAGCCGGCGCCCGCTCTGCCCGGAGTGCATGAACAGGGCTCCCTTGCGGGCACCCGCGGCGTCGCCCACGAACAGGCGCTTGTCCAGCCCCTTCTTCTTCGGGTCGTTCTTCTCGCGGACCTCCAAGGCCCGCATCGAATCGAACGAACTCGCCTTCACCGCCCGCTCCACCGCCGCGTCGTCCACGCCGATCTCGAGGAAGTCGAGGATCGACCGGAGCGTGCCCGTCGCGTCGGCCTGCAGGTCCTCGTAGCGGACCCGGTGCACCGGGAAGTCGGCCCCTGCCCAGCTCGCGGCGTGGCTCGCCCACGTGCCAAAGCCCTGCTGGGCGAATCCGGGGTCGCCGCCGGCCCGGATGAAGGTCTCGGCGTATTGCCGGTCGCTCATCTGGGCCGCGGTCGCGCCCCCGAGCCTCCGGTAGTTCAGGCCCGAGAGCAGCACATCGCGCGGGTGGCGGACGACGTGGACCGCCCCCCAGGTGCGGCCCAGGTGGGGGTGGTCGGGGGTCAGCTCGAAGTGGGTCTTCATCGCGACCCGCCCGGCGTAGCCCTCGCCCGAGCTGGCCCGGGCCTCGGCCTGGCCGTCGGTGGGCATCGCCCGGTGGACGTCCGGGATGCTGGCGGAGACCTCGACGCTTTCGCGGACGCCCCCGTGCACGGCCGCGTGGAGCAGGAACCGCACCCAGGTGTTCCCGCTCTTCGGGTACGACGCCAACCAGACCACCTCGGCACTGCTCATGGGGGCAATATAGGCCCCGGCGGGTGCGGTACCGGCGGCTGACCTACCATCCTCCAAGTCGCGGCCAGAGCGAAACCGGGGGATTCCTCCCACCGAGCGCCGAAGCAATCCATCACGCGACCACCACAACAGGCCGAGGAAAGCTGCGGCGCGGTGTTCGCGACGGGCTCTCCGGTTCGGCGAACCACACGCCGCGGGCACGAATCCGCGGCCCACAGGCGACCAGATGACCGACGAAGACCGCACCCCCTCCGCAGATTCCAAGCCCTCCGAGAACCCCGCCGACGCCAACTCCGGCGACGCGCCCGCCAAGAAAAAGCGTCGGCGCCGTCGCGGCAAGCGAGGCGGGAAGAAGCCCGGCGAGGACGGCGCGCCCGACACAGCCGAATCCAGTGAGTCCGGCTCCGGCGAGGCCTCCGCACCCAGCGAGCAGCCCGAGCAGCGCGAGTCCGACTCGGACGACCGCCCGAAGAAGAAGCGCCGGCGTCGCAGCAAGGGCGGCGGCGAGGGTGGCGGACGGGGTGAGGGCGGCGGCGGACGCCGTCGCGGCGGACGCGACGAGGACGCCGAGATCGAGCCGGAGCGCAAGCGCCGCGTCGAGCACGCGGTCTTCAGCGCCGAGACCTTCGACACCGACAAGACCTTCTCCGATCTCGGTCTCAACGAGAAGACCATCGCCGGCATCGACAACGCCGGCTTCAAGCACCCCACGCACATCCAGTCAACGCTGATCCCGGTCGCGCTCACGGGCAAGGACATCATCGGGCAGGCCAAGACGGGCACGGGCAAGACGCTCGCCTTCGGCATCCCGATCCTGGACAAGTGCGAGCCGGGCGTGCCCGGGCAGGCCCTGATCCTGGGCCCCACGCGCGAGCTGGCGGTGCAGATCCGTCAGGACCTCGACGAGGTCGCCAAGGGCACCGGGCTGACCTCGGTCGCGGTGTACGGCGGGCAGTCGATCAACACCCAGGCCAACAAGCTCCGCGAGGGGCCGGAGATCATCGTCGGCACGCCGGGTCGCGTGATGGACATGGTCAACCGCGGGTACATGTCGTTCTCCGACGTCCGCTTCGCGGTGCTCGACGAGGTTGACCGCATGTTCGACTTCGGCTTCCGCGACGACATGAAGAAGATCCTGTCGGCCTGCCCCAAGGACCGGCAGACCATCTTTGTCTCCGCGACCATGACCGACGAGATCGAGGGCCTGGCCCGGCGCTACATGCGCGAGCCCGAGAAGCTGGTGGTCTCCACCGGCTCGCTCACGGTGGACCTGGTGACGCAGAGCTACGTCTCGGTCGAGCCGTGGGACAAGAAGCGGATGCTGGCCCACCTGCTGACGCACGAGGAGCCGGCGGTCACGCTGGTGTTCTGCCGCATGAAGCGGACGGTGGACTCGGTGGTGCGCTACCTCGACCGCAAGAACATCGACGCGCACGCGATCCACGGCGACCTGTCGCAGGGCGAGCGGAACAAGGTGATGGGGCGCTTCCGCGACGGCTCGCTGTCGGTGCTGGTCGCGTCTGATCTCGCCAGCCGCGGGATCGACGTCGAGGGCATCACGCACGTGGTGAATTACGACCTGCCCGACGACCCGGACGTGTACGTGCACCGCATCGGTCGCACGGCCCGCGCCGGGCGCGAGGGCGTGGCGTGGTCGCTGGTGCGTTCGGACGAGGGCAAGATGCTCTCCGAGATCGAGAACCTGATCAACGCCGAAATCCCGGAGCGCAAGTACCCGGACTTCGAGGTCTCCGAGAAGCCCGACGGCTGGAAGGACGAGCCGCGCGGCGGGCGTCCGGTGCTCGAGATCAAGGGCGTGGACAGCGCCCCCAAGAAGAACCGCCTGGCCCAGGACGACGTGCCCGACGCCGAGAAGATGGACGCCAAGGAGCTGGCCGCGAAGTTCCCCGGCGGCGTGGTGCCCAAGAAGAAGCCGCGCCGCACGCTGGGCGGACGCGTCCGCACCCGCGGCGGCAGGTAACACAGGCAGTCAGATCCGAGCCGCGGGCGTCAGCACGCGGCCCACGTCCTCAACGCCCAAGCCCCCATACCAGCCGCGTGCGTGAGCACGCGGGGAGGTGCATTGCGCGATTTGTGTGCCGCGCACTGGTTTCGTCACGTTTCGTCGAAGTAATCGGTGTCGATTGCTTTGACCGTGTAGGTCGCGGTTTCGGTGACTCCGATGCCAAAGTCGATCATGTACCGAGCGAGTTGCTTCCCGTCGATCAGCACAATCTTCTTCTCGATTTTTCGTACGTAGTCGTGTGCCTCAGCGGAAAACGCTGATGTTGTAATGAAGACGCCTTTCCTCGCCCGGAAGCCTTCGAGGCTTCCGGCAAAGGCTTGGATATCGGGACGGCCCACCGTGTTCTGCCAGCGTTTCGCCTGAACGTACACCGCATCGAGTCCGAGCCTGTCTTCCTTGATGATTCCATCAACGCCGGCGTCACCGGAACGCCCGACCGCCTGGCCCGCATCGGAGCGGGAGCCCCCATATCCCATCGCGACTAACAGATCGACTACGAGGCGCTCGAATGCTTCGGGAGTGTTTGACTTGATAGTGGTCAAGAGCTCGTCGGCCAGCGAAACCCGGATGGTTTCGTAATTGGCTTGCATGAGCTCTTCGGGTGTCTGCTCGTCACCGCTGTCATCGCTTGTTTGAGAATCGTCTCTCTTTGAAACCCCGGTCGGGGTTGTGTCCTTCTTGAATTCGATGTAACCCTCGTATTGCTCCAGATCCTTCAGAGTCAGGCTTGACGGGCTTTGGTTGAGGAGGTCGAGCCCCGCGCTCGTGATCCTGTACCTCCCTTTGCCCGTGGCCTCAAGCAGGCCAGCTTTCCTCAGGTACTGACAAGCCCAAGTCACACGGTTGTACAGACGAGTCTGGCTTCCGCTGGGGAGTACCGCCGAGCGATCTTCCGTACTCAGATCGAAGTGGTCGGCGAGCGGGCCGACTTCATCGCGCATCTTCTTTTCCTGACCGTCCTTCGCCCGTGAGAGCATCGGAAGCATGAACTCGTGAAACTTTGGTACAGCCATCCACACAGCGTACCACCTGTGGCAATTTGTCGGCCAGTCCGACCCTGCGAGCGGTTGATTTCTGGTCTACAAGGACTGCGGTATCAGCAACACAAGGATTTATGTGTGAGTCTTCTGTGTTCTTGTCGCTCAGTTCAGGTCTGCCGATCCAAACTGGCTCTCCCGATACACTCAGAAATCGTGAACGACGAACCAACCAACCACACCAACGAAACCCCCGCCTCCGAGGCCCCGACGACCGACGGGAAACCGACGGTGCCGTACTCCCCGGCGTCCGGCCAGGCGTCCGGTGTGCCATCCGGCCCCATCCCCACACCCGACGACGTCCCGACCTCCGCGGCGCCACCCCGACCGTCCAGCACGGAAGAAGCCGCGCCCCCGGAGCGGGTGGGGCGGTATCGCGTGGTCCGCACGCTCGGCGAGGGGGGCTTCGGCATCGTGTACGAGGCCGAGCAGGCCGAGCCGGTGCGCCGACGGGTGGCGCTCAAACTGATCAAGCCGGGGATGGACTCCAAGGCGGTGCTGGCCCGGTTCGAGGCCGAGCGTCAGGCGCTGGCGCTCATGGACCATCCGGGCGTCGCGCGGGTGTTCGACGGCGGGCTGAGCGAGCAGGGGCGGCCCTACTTCGCGATGGAAATCGTCCGCGGCGTGCCCATCACCAAGTACTGCGACACCAACAAAGTCCCCGTGCGCGACCGGCTCGAGCTGTTCGCCAAGGTGTGCGAGGCGGTGCAGCACGCGCACAACAAGGGCGTCATCCATCGCGACCTCAAGCCATCGAACATCCTGGTGGAGGAGATCGACGGCGTGCCCTCGCCCAAGGTCATCGACTTCGGCGTCGCCAAGGCGATCCACCAGCCCCTGACGCAGCAGACGGTGTTCACGCAGCAGGGGCAGATGATCGGCACGCCGGAGTACATGAGCCCCGAGCAGGCCGAGATCGGGGCCGAGGACATCGACACCCGCTCGGACGTCTACTCGCTGGGCGTGGTGCTGTACGAGCTGCTGACCGGCTCGCGCCCGTTCGAGCCCGAGCGTCTGCGCCTGGCCGGGTTCGCCGAGATCCAGCGGATCATCCGCGAGGAGGCCCCGGCCCGCCCGAGCACGAAGCTGAGCTCGCTGGCGTCGTCGGAAGGTGCAGACCGCGACCGCGCGACCGATGCTGCGTCGCGCCGCCGCACGGAGCTGAGCAGTCTGACGGGCCTGCTGAAGCGCGACCTGGACTGGGTCGTGATGCGCTGTCTGGAGAAGGACCGGCGTCGCCGGTACGAGACGCCGACCGAGCTTGCCAGCGAGGTGCGTCGCTTCCTGCACCACCAGCCGGTGCTGGCCGGCCCGCCGTCGGCGATGTACCTGATGAGCAAGTTCCTGCGCCGCAATCGGGGCCCGGTCGCGGCGGGGTGTGCCGTGGGGCTGGCGCTGGTGCTCGGTCTGGTGGGCACGGCCGTGGGGCTGGCGCGGTCGGCGGCGGCCGAGGAGATTGCGGAACTCCGCCGGGCGCAGATCGAATCCTCCGCCCTGCTGGTCGCGTCCATGTTCGACGCCGTCGCGGCCCCCACACAGGCCGACGAGCCCACCGACCCACGCGGCGCGGCGGAGGCACTCAGCCGGCGGGTCGAGGGTGTCGCGGGCGACCCCGATGGCGTGTACCTGCTCCTCAGCGAGACGCTCCGGGAGGCCGGGGATCTCGGCACCTGGGCCGAGCTGGAACGCATGCGGATCCTGGAGCGCGAACGCACCGGCGGGCTCGCTCCCGAAGAGGCCACCGAACGACTCGCGAGCGTCGCCATCACGCTGCGGGACCGGGGTGTGCCGGACCGGGCCGCGGACCACATGCTGGCGCTGGCCGCGCGTCCCAACGACGATCCGACCATCCCGGTCATGTGGTACCGGCGCGGGGCCGAGCAACTGCTCATCGCGGACCAGCCCGCCGAGGCGCTCGACGCGGCCGAGACCGGCTACGCCATGGCGACCGAGCACATCGCCCCCGGCGAGAAGGGGCGCGTGCTGATGACGGTGGTCTACACCGACGCCCTGCAACGCGTGAGCGACGTGCGCACGGCGCTGGACGTCTGGCAGGCCGAGATCGACGGCGACGCCAGCCAAGGCGACCGCGAGCGGGCCTCACGCCTCGAGAACCTGGCCCGCCTGCAGCGCTCGGCCGGCGAGCGCGAGCAGGCCGAGGCGACCTTCACCCGCGCCATCGCGCTCTACCAGTCCATGGGCGCGCACGCGTACGACGCCCTGCGTCTCCGGCGAGAGCGGGCGGCGCTCCGCCTGGAACTCGGCCAGACTCGGCAGGCCATCGCGGAGCTGGAATCCGTCATCGGCGCGTTCGAGCTGATCGTCGAGCCGGGCGACCCGCATCTGCTGTGGGCCAGACGGTCGCTGGCCGAGGCATTGCTGGAGGCCGGCGAGCACGAGCGCGTGGTGCGCGAGCTGCCCCGCACGCTGGTGCGAACTCGCCTCACCTACGGCAGCCTCGACAACGGGACCATCAACGCCCTCGAACTCCTCGCGCACGCAATGCTGGACTCCGGCCTGTACGCGGCCTCCGAGCAATTGCTGCTCACCGCGATCAGCGCGATCGAGACCCGCGGGTACGAGGCCGACACCCGCTACCTGGAGTCGGACTACGCACGCCTGGTCGCCCTCTACGAGCGGTGGGGGCTGGAGGAAGACCGACCGGACGACCTGGCCCAGCGCCGGGCGGAGGCGGAGGCCAGGCTCGCCGCGCTGAGAGCGGGCGGGTAACAGCCGGGTGGCGTGGAGTCGGCGCAGCCTTCTCCACGGCGTCGCATGAGACGTAGCGGGTGCCACGAGCTTCGCGCAGCGAAGGTCGTGCGTTGGTGTCGCACCCACAGCGGCTCCCGCATTCCGACGATGGCGGCGCCATCATCGGGGCATCCTGCTCATGCTGGCCGCGTGCTTACGCCCGCGGCTCGGTTCAGATCGTGTCTAGCACCCGGCGAGGAACGCCTGCACGAAGGCCCCGATATCGCCGTTGTCGAGAATCCCGTCGCCGGTGAAGTCGGCTCGGAGACTGCCGGAAAGGAAGAGGCTGACGAACGCCCCGATGTCCCCGTTGTCGAGCACGCCGTCACCGTTCACGTCGCCCGGGCAGCTCTGCACGAGCGGGGCGAGGGCGAGGCCGCCGATGGTGTCGGGATGGTTCACCTGCCCGCCCGAGGACCAGACCAGCGGGTTGAAGTCCATGTCCATCTCGATCTGGTGGCGGCTGAAGGCGGAGAAACTCGGGTCGGAGTTCTGCACCATGAAGGAGTACAGCGTGTTGGTCGCCGGGTCGTGCGTGATGTCGGTCAGGAACAGCGGGATGGTGCCCAGCTGGGAGAGCGACCAGGTGTCCAGGTCGGTCGTGGTGAGCTGCAGCGTGTTGAAGTTGCTCCCGTTGACGTCGATGCCGAGGAACTCGCCCGTCAGCGTGTTGAACGCGGAGCTGTCGTTGTCGCGGTCGTTGATAGCCAGCAGCGAGCCGACGCCGGTGTCCGGGTCGAACCCGAAGATCTCGGACGACAGAAAGAGCTCGCCGAACAGGTTGAAGAACGTGTCGTCGGTGTTGGGGACGAGGTACAGGTCCCGCCCGGGGTCGTAGGCGATCGAGTCGTACAACTGCGTGTCGCCGGTGTTGCCCAGCGAGAACAGGATGCTGCCCGCCCCGGTCGCCCGGTCGATCTCCGCCAGGTACTGGTCCCACGTGTCGTTCGCGGGCTGGTAGATGAGGTACAGCGTCACGAGGCGGTCGCGGGCCGAGTCGTAGCACAGCTCGCCCACGCCGTACGGCGAGCCCTGCGGCCGGACGGGTGAACTCAGCCCGTGCGCCCCGACCACGGTCACGCTGCCCGGGCTGGAGACGTCCCACCGGACCAGCTCGGTCCGGGTCAGCCCGTACACGGTCTGGGCCGAGGCGGCGGTGCAGAGCGCGGCGAGCGTGACGGCGACGAGGACGCGAAGGCGAGCGGTGGTCATGGCGAGTGTTCCCTGCGGAGTGATGGCGGGTGTGCGCACAGCCCGCACCACCATTAAACCGACAATCGTGCAGCGATAACACAAAAATATGGAATTCAGGCCACCGGGCCCGGTGCGATCGGATGTCGTGGATGTGGGTCGGAGCGGCCTTTGCCTTACTGATCGTGCCCGCTGAACTCCGGCAGCTCGTGCCCGGCGTCCTTCAGCGTCTTCTCGCGGCTCGCAAGCTCCAGGTCGTGGTCCACCATCATCCCGGCCAGCTCCTCGACCGTGGTCGTCGGCTCCCAGCCCAGCTGGGCCTTCGCCTTCGCCGGGTCGCCCAGCAGCAGGTCCACCTCCGCCGGACGCAGGTACCGCGGGTCGAACTCCACGTGGTCGGCGAAGTTCAGCCCCACGTGGTTGAACGCCATCTCCGCGAACTCGCGCACCGAGATCGTGCGCCCGGTCGCCACCACGTAGTCGTCCGGCGTCTCCTGCTGCAGCATCCGCCACATCATCTCGACGTAGTCGCCCGCGAAGCCCCAGTCGCGCTTCGAGTCCAGGTTGCCCAGGAACACCTTGTTCTGCAGCCCCATCTTGATGCGCCCCACCGCGCGTGTGATCTTGCGCGTCACGAACGTCTCGCCGCGTCGGGGCGACTCGTGGTTGAACAGGATCCCGCACGAGGCGTGCAGGTCGTAGCTCTCCCGGTAGTTCACCGTGATCCAGTGCGCCGCCAGCTTCGCCACCGCGTACGGCGAGCGCGGGTAGAACGGCGTGGACTCCGTCTGCGGGGTCTCCACCACCTTGCCGTACATCTCGGACGACGACGCCTGGTAGTACCGCACCTGCTGCCCGTGGCGCTGCTGGAAATCGCGGATCCCCTCGAGCAGCTTGTACGCCCCCATCGCGACCGTCTCGGCGGTGTACACCGGCATGTCGAACGACACGCGCACGTGGCTCTGCGCCCCGAGGTTGTACACCTCGTGCGGCTTGGACTCTTCCAGCACCTTGGTCAGGTTCCCCGCGTCGCACAGATCGCCGTAGTGCAGCTTCAGCTTGGGGTCGGGGTTGTGGGGGTCCTGGTAGAGGTGGTCGATCCGGTCGGTGTTGAAGCTCGACGCACGCCGGATGATGCCGTGCACCTCGTAGCCCTTGGAGAGCAGCAGTTCCGCGAGGTAGGAGCCGTCCTGGCCCGTGATGCCGGTGATGAGAGCGCGTTTCGGATCAGACATGGATGACTTTCATGATCGGGAGGGGCGGTGTGGAGGAAAGAACGGGACGGCACCTACGCGGCGGGCCTCACCCGGGTTCGCCGCATGGGGGGCGAGAGTGGACGTGGGGGGGACGTGGGGGGGCATGGGGGGGCATGGGGGGGGGGGTTGTTGTCATCGGGCGGGGGGCGGGGCCGATCCAGCCCGAGTTTTACGGCTCGGGGACGGATGCAGACGGGTCCGGGCCCACTTCTGACGCGGGGTTCTCGGGCGTGGTGCCGCCGTCGGCCCCGGCTGGCTCGGGCTCCGGCCCGCTCTCCAGCCCGTTTTCTTCCTCGACCACCCCGAAGTGCGAGGGACGCTGCTTGTCCGGGTCCCGGTCGCCCTTCAGCACGCCCAGACCCGTGAACGCTCCGAGAAACCCGATCAGCCCGACCAGCGCCGCGAGCTTCAGCCGTGGCCTCGCACCACGATCCCCCTCGGTCTGGCGGGCATGAATCTCGGCCCCCGCCAGCGCCATCAGGATCAGCAGGAACGGCTCGTGGTACCGCTGCCACACGTTGGCCGAGGCGGTCTGCGACATGGCAAACCCCAGCAGCCCCAGCCCCAGCACCCAGCGCGACCGGGGCCCCAGCGCGGCCCCCCACAGCAGCAGGGCCAGGCCGCCCGCGGGTGCCCCCAGCAGGATCAGCACCGAGGTGTGGTCCCCGATCGTCGGCAGACGCCGCACCACGTTCCACCACCCCGACGCACGCCCCTCCCAGAACGACCACGTCGTCTGCGGCACGATCGCGAGCGCCAGGCACACCACCACCACACCCGCAGTCACCCCGATTGTGCGCACAGACAGCCGAGTCCGAACCAGCGGCCCCCACAACCACGGCACAAAGAACACCGACAGCACCGCGATCTCCAGCAGCAGGAACGCCGGCAGCGAGGGTGACAGTCGCTGGATCTCGTCCTGAAAACGCGGCGGCGTAAGCCCGCCCCACAACCAGTAGAAGTACCCCGCAATCCCGAACGCCGGCAACGTGCACACAACAGCCGGCACCGTGCGAGACAGCCGCTTCGGGAGATCGCTCCAGATCGGCCTCTCCGCATCGGGATCCGGCGCCATCCACGCGCCCAGCCAGACCAGCCCCGCCGCCCACAGGTGGATCTGTCGTGTGAACACCAACGCCGCGAGCAGCAGGCCCGACACCGCCAGCCCGCCCGGCGAGACCCGCCCGGCGAGCGTGCGCAGCAGGATCGTCAGCACCAGCAGCCACGCCAGGTTGTCGGGCAGCACGAAGACGCCCGGCAGCAGCGTGTAATTGGACGCGACCAGCGGCAGCGCCAACCCGATCCCCAGCAGCGCCGCCGTCTCCCCGCGCAGGCGACGCATGAGGGCCCGCGTCAGCACGTACAGGAACAGGGCCGTGATCGCCGCCGACAGCAGACGCATCGACGCGACCGAGTCGAGCCCCAGCCGCACCGGCACCGACAGCAGCAGGTGATACCCCGGCGTGGTCGCCGAGGCGTAATCGGTCAGGTCGGGCGCGGGCAACTGCTCGGCAAACAGCCGCACCGCCGGCTCGTGGTAGTGACGCGAGTCCCAGGAGGCCCGCCCGGCGTGGTACCCGGTCGCGATAAACGCGACCGCGATCAGCACGAACACGCCCGAGGGCACCCACGGCGCAAGTCGGCCCAGCCGGGACGCCGGCGTGGGCGAACCGGGAGAGGAGCCCGGCGGCGTGGATGTCTGCATTGGGTCGGGCATCGGTGTCAGCCACATCGGGCGTTCGGGGGGGCCGAGTCGAGCGGAGAGCTGCTCGGGGCGGGTACAGTCATTCAACGAAACGGACGATCAGGGGTTCGGTCGGCGTCGTATTCCTCCGAGACTCCTTGGGCGGCGTCACGATCGGTCGTTCGATCAACCGCTCTATCGTCCGATAACCATACAGATAGGCCACTCTTGACGAGCGTGCAGGACTCAGGATCGGTCAGCGGAAACTCCGGGGGGGGCGACGCGCCAGCGCGGCCCGCCGGCGGCATCGGGGCCTATCTCCGCCTGGCCCGCCTCACCCAGTGGTCCAAGAGCCTGTTCGTCGCCGTCGGCCCCTTCTACGCCCTCACCCAGCACGGCGAGGCCGGGCTGGGGGACACCCCCCTGAGCGTGGTGGCCTGGCGGACCCTACTCACCGCGGTCGCCTTCGGGCTCGCCTCCAGCGGGCTCTATGTCTTCAACGACCTCGCCGACGTCGAGGCCGACCGGGCCCACCCGCGCAAGCGACACCGCCCGATCGCGGCCGGGCGCGTCTCGCCGGCCGGGGCCCGGGTCTACGGGGTGACCCTGATGGTGCTGGGCCTGGCCTGCGCCGCGCTGCTGCCGGGCGACGCGCGCTGGTGGGTGCTCGGCCTGCTCGGGGCCCACGTCGCCAACGTGAGCCTGTACACCCGCTTCTTCAAGCACAGACGCATCGCCGACGTGATGAGTCTCGCCCTCGGCTTCGTGCTCCGCGTGGTCGCGGGATGTGCCGCGATGTCGATCGAGCCCTCCACCTGGCTGCTCAACGCGACCTTCTTCCTCAGCATGTTCCTCGCCTTCGGCAAGCGCCTCGGCGAGCGACGCTCGATGGGCGACGAGGCGCACGTGGCCCGCGCCGTGCTGGAACGCTACTCGCTCGACCTGCTCCGCATGCTCGTGGTGGTCACCGCGGTCGCGACCCTGCTCACCTACGCCCAGTACGTTCAGGACCGCGGGGACGTCTTCGTCACCACCCTGCTCGCGGGCGAAACAACCGCGGGATTCCGCGTGAACCTGCTCTGGCTGACGATCATCCCCGCGACGTTCGCCATCCTGCGAGCGATGGTCATGGTCGAGACGGGCCGGTACGACGACCCCACCGAACTGGCCACCAACGACCCCCCGTTCATCGTGGCGGCGCTGGTGTTCGTCGGCGTCACGGCCGCGGTGGTGTTCTGGATGTAAAAAAACGCCGCCCGGTGGGGCGGCGTTCGAGTTGCTTGGTTGGCCGGTCCGGTCAGGGCTTGGGGCCGAAGTGCAGGCGGGAGGGGCGGTCGATGTAGATCGCCCGGGCCATGTCGTCGCGCATGGCGCGGAAGTTGGTGTCGGCCATGTAGGCCCAGCGGTTCTTCTCGTCGGTCTTGCGCTTGCCGAGCGAGTAGTAGGCGGGGGTGGGGTTGAGACGGATCGCGGTCTCGTTGCCGGCGTGGTGGGAGCCGCCGCAGGCGGTGAGAGCGGAGGCGCACGCGAGGGCGGCGAGTGCGAGGGCGGCTCTGGTGGCGTGGCGTGCGGTCATCGGAACTCCTTGGACGGTGTAAAGCGGGGTTCGGGCCGCGCATCGCTGAGCGGCGGGGTGTGCGGGGACAAGTGTATGTCACCCGATCCGGGGCTGCCCGGCGGCGGTCCCTGGGGGGGTCACCACGGGCGAGGCCGCAGACTGTACGCCCCACCCCGGGGGGAGGTTCCATGCCGAATCCGGATGTGGGGAGGGTGTGGAGGAGGGTTCTGGGGCCTTGTTCGGTTCGCCGGTCAAGAAACTGCGATTTGGGGGAGACAGGATCGGCGGGAAGTCGTATGTTGTGGCCAAGGCCGCAGGCGTGCCCCGTGCACGACGCTGACGGCCGGTGATGATTGTTTGGAGCCTTGTTGAATCCCCAGGGAGCCAAGGCTGCTCGGTCGATGGGCGTGCCCCCTTGTCGGGGATTACCGGGACCGGGCCCAAGGCGCCCACTTGCCTCTGGGGCTTCCGAACATGATCATCGGCCGGAGCGTCGTGCGGGGGGCACGCCTCGTTTTTGAGGTGCCTGTTTCCGGATGGCGGTGGAGGAGGGTGCGGGAGGGGTCGATGGTGGGGGCATGCAGATCGCCTCGCTCATGACCGGATCAGGGATGGACTTCGGCGCGGGCGGTGTCCGCGGCGCGGTCACGGTCCGTGTGGCACGCGAGGCACTCGACCAGGCGCAGGCCCAGGGGGCCAGCGCGGTGGCGCTGATCGACCAGGCCGGTGAGGCCGCGAACGCGGCGCGTGCGTCGGTCGGGCGTGGCCCGGTCGCCGCGGTGCCCGGTGTCGGCGAGAGCGGTCAGACGCTCGACCTGGTCGCCTGAGAACGAACCCGCTGTGAGGAGCGAGCCCGGGCGCAAGCCCGGGTTTTTTTGCGCACTCAGAACTGGGGGGGCCGATCGGCCCTCGGGTGCTCGCAGGCGGGGGGGGTGATCTGATAGTCTGGTGCGGTTCGGGTTCTCGAAGAGGGCCCGGTCGGTTGGCGCGGCATCCGGACGCCTGAGCGCCGTGACACATCCCCACGCAGCACAGGAGCCTGGACATGGCGAAGGTCAGCACGACTCTGAAGAGCGGGACGATTCTCTACGGCAAGAAACCCAAGCCGCTGGGCCAGGTGAACATGGGGGACATTGTCAAGGCGATCGGTGAGGACGCCGGCGCGATGATGGTGGTCAAAACGAAAGAGGCCGACAAACTCATCAAGGACGCGCAGGCCGAACGCAAGAAGGGCAAGTGCATGAACCCCGTGGTCCAGGTGGGCCAGCAGGGCAGCGACCTGGTCTTCCTGCTCACGGCGGACAAGGGGTACGCCAAGGTCACACCGCTGGTGAAGAAGTACGAGGCCGAGAAGGCCAAGGCGGCCAAGACCACGGTCGTGAACATGGACCCCAAGGACAAGACCATCAAGGACTCGTCGAAGCAGATGGCCAAGGCCAAGGGGACCACGGCCAAGACCGCGGACAAGGCGGACCTGAACAAGAAGGGCGACAAGGCCCCGATCGTGATCCTGGCCCACGGCTCGCCCGCGGGCAAATCACCCGGCAAGGTCTACGCCAAGGAGTTCGCCGACAAGAAGCCCGCGGACATCGTCAAGTACCTGGTGAAGGACAAGAAGCTGGACAAGGGCTACGCGGGCGTGGTCTACCTCGACGGCTGCTTCACCGCCGCGGGCTCGAGCAAGGGCAAGAAGCAGAGCGACCTGAACAACTTCTCCGGCAGTGTCTACAAGGGCCTGAAGGACGCGGGGTACAAGTACCTGCAGGTCAAGGGCAACCTGGGCGAGGCGGTCACGCTCAAGGACGGCAGCGAGTCGGTGCTCGACGCGCAGGAGCAGAAGAAGATCGAGAACGAGGTCAAGAAGCACAAGCAGCAGCTCGAGCAGCTGCTCAAAGCCTGGCAGTTGCTCAACAAGAAGTACGAGAAGGAATCCGACGACACGAAGCTGCAGGCCGACCCCGCGTTCGACGTCATCGTGAAGAAGTACCACGAGGCCGACAAGAAGCTCAAGAAGGCCACCAAGGTCTGGAAGAAGATGAGCGACACCTACGACTACGACATCAAGGACCTCGTCGGCACCTTCGGCCCCGAGAAGCACAAGAAGAAGAAGTGGTACAAGGAGATCTTCGGCTAGGGCTCACCCCGACCCGACACCCTCCAGGTCGCCCGGCGCGATCGGCGCGTCCGCTTCGATCGCCTTCCTGACCATCCGCCCGAGCAGCTCCGGCAGCCGGTGCGGCGCGATCCCCTCGCCCGGACGCTTGCAGGTGAGGTCGGCCGCCCCGAGCACCTCGCCCGGCTCCAGGTCGCGTGTCGCCACCACGGACTGTCGCGAGACCGCGCGGACATCGCGCTCGCACGCGAGCACGCGCTTGTCGGGCCTGAAGCGGGTCTCGTTGAGGCCCGCGCGTCCCTGGCGCGCCAGGTGGGCGTACCGGGCGAAGTCGGCCGGCTCGAGAGAGGCCGCGTGGTCCGGGCCCCGTGCGGTCCGGTCGTAGGTCAGGTGGCGTTCCAGCATCAGCGCCCCCGCCGACACCGCCAGCGCCCCCGTCTGCACCGACTCGGTGTGGTCGGAGTAGCCCGTCGCCCGCCCGGTGATCTTCGCCACCGCGGGGATGCCCCCCATCGCGGGGTCGGGGGCGGGGTACGAGCTCACGCAGTGCAGGAAGGCGACCTCGGGATAGGCCCGCAGCCAGTCCGCCGCGTCGTTCACCTCGGGCCCGGTGCTGGCCCCGGTCGAGACGATGAGCGGACGCCCCGTGCCCACCATGGCCTCGAGCAGCGGGCGGTGGATCATGTCGGGCGAGGCGGATTTGAACGCGTCCCACGCCAGCTCGGACGCCGGCCCGACCAGCTCGGTCGAGAACACGGTCAGGATCGCGTGCAGGCCCAGCTCGTGCGCACGGTCCACCGTCGGGGCGAGCTCGTCCAGCGAGAGTTCCAGGCGCCGGAGCATGGCGATCGGGTCGGTCTCGCCCGCGCTCTGCTGGTACGCCGCGAGCTTCGCGCTCCTGCTCATCAGCCGGTCGGTCTCGAAGTACTGGAATTTCACCGCGTCGGCCCCCGCCTCCGCGGCGGCCCGGACCAGTTGCAGGGCCCGCTCGGCGTCGCCGTCGTGGTTCACGCCGATCTCGGCGATCACGTACACCGGCTCGTCCGGAGTGATGTCCCGTTCACCGATGCGCATCGCGCCAGCCTCGCGGTCCGGGGTCCTGGCGCGCCTGCTCGCGACGCGTGAGCGCCGCCTCCGCCACCAGCGCATCGAGCGGGCCGTCGATGTCGATCACCTCGCCCTCTTCGGTCGTGATGCCGACCCGCTTGGCCCCGAAGAACGCGTGCGGCGAGGAGGCGACCGCCTCGGGCAGGTCCAGACGTCGGTGCAGCGCATCGGGCATCACCGCGATCACGCCCGCGTCGGGCACGAAGGCGGGCGGCAGCTCCTGCCTGCGGTACACGCCGTGGTTCAGCACGTCGCCCTCCCACGGGGTGACTGCTCCGGTCTCGTCCAGTCGAGCGGTCCACCACGGGTGGTGCTTGCCAACCGGCGCGTACGACTGCACGGAGTCGGCGCCGGAATCACCCAGCCTCGCCACGGCCCGATCGAGCAGCCCGGCTGGGCGCAGCGGCACGTTCGCGTACAGGATCAGCACCGGCCCCTCGGGCTCACCCAGCGCCGCGTGGGCGTGCCGTGCGGCGTCGTCCACGGTCGCGGTGTCGGAGGCGAGGTCGCCGGGGCGCTCAACGGCAGACACGCTGTTGGCGAGAGCGATCTCGAGCGCGCGCGGGTCGTCGGACGACACGCACACGGACGTGACCGACTCGGCAGCGAGCGCGTCGAGGATCGTCCACTCCACGCAGGGCCGACCCGCGAGCGGGGCGGTGTTCTTGCCGGGCAGTCCCTTGGAGCCGGCGCGGGCGAGGATGATCGCGGTCGCGGTCATGGCGGGTCAGGCGGCCCCGGCCCGCATGCGGGCGGCCTTGGCCTCCAGGATCGCGGGCGAGCGACGGATCGAGAGCAGCTGACGCCACGCCTCGGGGAGTGCGAGCGACTCGGAGAGCACGGCGTCGGTGCCCAGCACGCGTCCGTCGGAGGTGACGTCCATGCGGGCCAGCTCCATCCGGCGCCGTGCGGCGGCGGGCAGGGGGAGCGGGCGGAGCCGCTCGTGCTGCTCGCGCGGGGCCGGGTCGATCACCGCCGCGGCGCCGGCGACCAGCGCCCCGTCGTAGAAGTCTGGGAGTTCGTGCAGCGAGGCGTCGCGCTTGGCGATGCGCGGCACGACGATGGTGGCGGGCAGGCCGTAGGCGCCCGCGCTCATCGCGCCCTTGAGCAGCGCGGTCAGACGCTCGTGGACCACGCCGAGGTGGTCGAGGCCGGTCAGGTCGCGGTACAGCTCGGGCGATCGGGCGTGGCAGTCCACGGAGATCACCGCGGGGCGAGCCTCGAGCAGGGCGTCGAGATCGATCTCGTGCAGCAGCTCGGTCCGCAGGTGCACCGCTCCGATCCCGCACTCGCTTGCGAGGTGCAGCAGGTCGAGCGCCTTCGGGTGGGCCAGCGGGTCGCCCTTGCCGTGCAGCGTGAGAGCGGCGTCGGGGCGAGCCCGGGCCAGTTCACGCAGCACGCGGTGCGCGTCCGGGATGGCCAGCGGACGACGCTGCGGGTGGTTGTGGTTGCGCGTGTGCGAGAGCCGCCCGGTGCAGGGCTCGAGCTTCAGGTGCTGCGGGGCCGTGGCCGGACGCACGTTGTCGGCGAGCTCGGACGCGATGTCGGTGACGGAGGACTCGATCCAGTTCCTCCCCAGCGCCCGGATCAGGTCCATCAGGCGCCGGGTGTCATCGGGCGAAGAGGCGATGAATCGGTGCGGCAGGTCGCGCACGCACGGGTCGATGCCCAGGCAGGCGTGCGTCGCGATCGGGTCGGCGATCGGGTTGGTGGGGATGTAGGCCAGCAGCCCGCCCAGCGTGGCCCGCAGGCCCAGCACGGCGTGCGCCGCGGCGAGGTTCTCGATCGGCGTCCGCGCGAGCAGGGCGGGCGCGAGCCCGGGCGGGGCCTGGGTGAACAGCACGGGGTGGTGCTCGGGGTCCGAGGCGTGGCGTTCGATCAGCGCATCGGCGAGGTCGGGATCGACCAGGGGCCAGTCCGGCCCCAGCACCAGCGCCGCGGTGGTGGCGTGCTCACGCATGACCTCGCCCGCGACAACCGGGTCGAGGCACTCGTCGTAGCAGGTCAACGACGCGGGCCCGCCGCGCCAGGACTCGGGCGCGAAGGCTCGAGCGTTGGCGATCAGGCGTGTCCGGGCACGCAGGCGCTCGCCGTCGATGCGGTGGATGTGCACGCTCGGCTTGTCGGCCAGCGGCCCCAGCAACGCGCGGGTCCGCTCGGGGTCGGGCGAGAGCAGGCGGACGTGGTCCAGCCGCTGGGTCATCAGCAGGCGCGCCACCGTGAGACGCAGGGCGTTGTGCCCGTCGCTGAGCGGCACGCCCAGGTCACGCGGCGTCGCCAGCGTGGACCGCTCGTGATCGACCGGGATCAGGGCGTCCACCACCGGACGCTCCCGGACCTCGACCTCGGCCGGGTCGCTCGCGTCGGCGGGAGTGGCCGGATCGCGTGTCAGGCGTGGGGCGGTGCCGTCCAGCATGCCCGCGGTCTGATCGAGCAGGGTCGCGAGCCGGTCCGCGGCGAGCGCGATGGTCTCGACGTTGGTGATGTCCCGCTCGATCTGGCGCTTCTGGCGTTCCAGCGGGTCCTTCGGGTCGGCCATGGCGATGGCGCGGTCGGCCCGGATGCGGTTCAGCGTGCCGCGCTGATTGACGAACTCGGTCAGCCGCCACGCGGGGTCGATGTTGAGCACCTCGTCGCGGATGGCGTTGACGCGTGTGATCGCGTCGTCGGTACGCCGCTTGTTCCGCTGGTAGCCCAGCGTCTCGCGCAGGATCGAGGCGGTCTCGCGCGAGCGATCACCGATCCGCTCGGCCTGCTCGCGCACCGTTGCGACGCGGGCCGCGGTGCGGGCCGGGTCCTCGCGTGCCGGCACCGGGGCGGGCAGCTCCGGGCGTGCTTCGGACGCGTGCTCGTTCAGAGCACTCTCGAGCGTGCACGCGCTCGTGTTGGCCTTGGCCACGCCCCCGCCCGTCGCGTCGATGATGGCCCGCCCCTGCGCCACGTCCGCGGCGAAGTCGGTCTCGAACTGCGCCAGGTACGAGGCGAGCTGATCGTCGGTGAACACCGCCCGCCCGCGCACGTCGGTCACGGGGCGCAGCATCTTCTTGTGGCGTGCGATCCGCTCCCACTCCAGCGTTTCCAGCGAGCGGAAGGGGCCGATCTCCGGCGCCCAGGCGTTGTGGATCGCGGCGTCGGGCCCGTAGTACAGGCAGTCCGTGAACGCCAGGTCCTGGCCGACCAGGATCGCCGGATCGCACCCGAGGTGACGCGCCAGGTAGTACGACAGGTGCGCCACCGTCGCACCGGGCCTGAGCGCGGCGCGGGGCTGGACGGCGAGGATCTCGTCGAGCAGGTCGTTGCCCGAGAGACGCACTACGCCCGGCCACGCCTCCAGCACCGCGGGGTTTACCTTGGGGTCCGCGACCAGCGTCACGCCCTCGACGTCCGCCTCGGTCAGGCCCTCGTAGAACCGCGTCGAGATCTCGTGGTAGTCGAGCGTGGTGATGTAGTGCGGGCGGATGCCGCGTGCCAGCAGCGGCTTGAGCACGGTCTGCACGCCGATGATCACCGCACGCTCGCGCAGGCCCGGGTCTTCCAGCAGCTCCAGCGCCGCGTGCAGCGACGGGCCCGCGGCCACCAGGATCGCCGGACGGTCCGACGCCACGCCCTCCAGATCATCTACGCCCGCGGACGCGGCGTACCGGTCGATGTTCATCAGCAGGTTGCGCAGCGTCCGCTCGGATTGCAGCAGCGTCGTCGTCACCTGCGTCTTTGTCGAACGCAGGATGTCTGTGAACCGGTCCGCGAACACCTTCGCCGACTCGGCCAGACGCGGACGCGACCCCGGGTGCTCCACGATCTTCACGCCCATCGCGATCACGCCCTCGATGCCCTCGAGTGCACGCACGATCGCGGCCCGGTCGTCCGCCTCGGTGCACAGCACGAAGCGTGAGGCCGTGAGCCAGGGCGTGCAGTCCGTCCGAGACAGCACCTCGCGCAGCAGCGAGACGTCCGGCTCGAAACAGATGATCACGCCGTGGGTGCCCATCCGCTCGGTCAGCACGCGGCAGTGGTGCCCGGCGCCGAAGCCCAGCACGCACACCGCGGCGTTGTCCGCGATCGAGACCGTGTCCGCCAGGCGCTCTCCCTCGGTCAGCGGGCGTCGCTTCGAGGCCAGCGTCTTGCCGTGGTAGCGGAGCGAGCACGCGGGGGCGTCCTCCGGTGTCGTCTCGTCGGTCGGGAGGATCTCGTAGGTCGCGGGGTCGAGCGGCGCGGCAGCGTGGATCCGCTGTGCCGCGTCGGGTGACGTCAGTGCCAGCGCCTTCAGGTTGCGCTCCAGCAGTTCGTCCGAAGGCGGCACGCCCGGTCCCGGGGACGGGTCGCTCGGGAGGTCGATGTTGAGCAGGTCCATGGCGGCTCCGTGGAGAGTCTGTCGCGGGCGCGGACTGGGCGCGGGAATGGCGGTAGTGCCTTGCATCCCATCGGCTTGCGGCCCGAACAGCCTCCAGAGTTCCCCCCCGCCCACACGGCACGACCCATCGTGCAAGGATCCGTGTCGAGAGGAGTTGTGCCGCGTGATGCGCCTGACCATCGGAATGCTGACGCTGGGAGTCTCGAGCGGCCTGGCACTGGCCCAACTCGGGGAGGGCTACGCCCCGCCCGAGGTCCCCGAACCGCTGCTGCAGGTCTGGGCGTTCGAGAAGCCCCTGATCCCCGCGATGCTGGTGGTGCTGCTGGGTATCGCCTCGCTGATCGTGCTCAACCGCGCCGGGCAGGCACGCCGCGGGCTGCTGGCGTGCGGGATCGGCCTGCTCCTCGCGGGCGCCCTGTTCGTGAGTGCTGCGCTCGTCACCACCGAGCGTGAGCGCGTCCGTACCGCGACGAGAGACCTGGTCGCGGCGGTTGCCGAACCCGATCTGGTGGTTGCCGAAGGGCTAATGCGCGAGACCGTCAGCCTGCGGATGCGTCTCGGTGCGTCCGGTTCGGACCGCGACGCCCTGCTGGGTCAGATCGAGCGCCTGCACGCCGAGGCGGAGGTCCGCGGCGCGAGCGTGCTCGATGCCCGGGTGCGGCTCGTCTCCGGCACCATCGCGACGTGCTACGCACGCGTGAAGGTCGAGGGGAATGCAGGGGGCTGGCCCATCCCGCCGTACAGCTGGTGGGAGCTGAGCTTCGCGAAGGACGACGAGCAGTGGCGCTTAAGCGCGATCGAGCCCCTCTGGATGACGGGCATCGAGAACCCCGCCGGACGCTGACCCCCCCCCGTTTGGGCACAGGGAGTGTGGGGCGCAGGGAGTGAGGACCGCACGGGCGGTCTCCCTCACTCAGGCGTGTACCAAAGGGCCAATGTGGGGGGGGTGGGGGGGGGGGGGGGGGGGATTGGTTGGGGATGGCGACGATGAAGGAGGGCTGAGGCTTGCGCACGCGGTTGCCTTGGGCGTCTCGCACGATCTGGTTGATGCCCTGCCCGTTGAGGAGGTTCAGCGGGTGTCGCTCGCGAGCGGCCCGGAGGCGTTCGGACTCGTAGCGCGGGAAGGTCGTCGGGTCGTGGTCTTCTTCGCCGAACACGCCCACGGTCACGGTCGAGCGCGAGGGGGCGTGGTAGTAGAAGGCCTGTTCACCGTCCCGACGGAGCGTGATCACCGCCTCCTCCGCGGCCCGGCGGATGTCGGCGAGCTCTTCCGCGTTCGGGGCACGCCGATCGGTGGAGCCGTAGATGCCGATCTGGAGCGTGTAGACCGCGTCCCGACCGAACCGCTTCTTGACGGTCCGCAGGTCGTAGTCGGGGTTGGAGCCGGCGAGGTCCTCGGGCGAGGGGGGCGCCATGAAGGCCGCGGCGTAGGGCCTGGGGGCGTTGGGGTCGTCTGAGAAGGCATACGCACGGATGCGCTGCAGGTCGTCGCGGGCCTTGGCGGACTGCGGGTCGGTGTAGCCGCCGTGGGCCAGGAAGGCCGATCCCTCACGCCGCACGATGCGGGTGTCGGGGAACTGGGCTCGGAGTGCCTCGAGCGTCTGCTCGACCAGCTCGGGCTGCGAGTCGTCGAGCCGGGCCATCAGGATGGTCCATCGGGCGTCCTGTGCCCGGGACGTGCCGGCGAGGGTGCCGTCCTGCGTGGTGGGCGAGCCCAGGACGTCGCGTGCCTGGTCGCGCAGCGTGGGATCCTGGTTCTGCTGGTGGATCGGGGCGTCCCAGCGTTCGGGCTGCTCGGCCGTCTCGCCGGGCTCCGGGGCGGCGCAGGAGGCGAGCAGCAGGGCGCCCAGCAGGAGGGCGACCATCGCGAGTTTTTCTGTGGTCCGGGTTTGGATTATCATCTGTAAGCCTGTGATTCGCATGGGTTTAGGGAGAAGTTCGCGATTTTTGAGAATGTGCAGCGACTCGCTCTCGGGCGACGATAGCAAGAGAGTCGCAAGGACTGAGCGACCACACAATCCGCGTTTTCGCGAAGCCAAGGCTGGCGTGCGAGACTGCAGGAAGGTTTTAGTGCGCATGAGCGAAATCCGTTCCATCAATGAGTCAGCGAGCGTCCGGCTGAGTCGCGAGGCGAGTTCACCCGCGCGAGAAGTCGAGGCCAAGGCGACGGTTCGCCGTGGCGACGATCGAGTGGAGGTCTCCGACGTGGCCCGACTACTGAACCGCCTCCGGGGCGAAGAGTTCCGCGAGGACCTGGTGTCGCGTGTTCGCGGCGAGATCGAGTCGGGCTCGTACGAGACCGGCGACAAGATCGACGCCGCCGTCGAGGCCGCCCTCGACGACCTGAACCAGGCCTGAGCCCGCCAGACCGGGCCGACCACCACGGGCGTTCCGGTGGGGGGTATCCAAGCAGTCTTCCTGCCATGATTGGCAGCCCACTCCGCGACCCGGCGATTCGAGCAGCCGCCGGGTCGTTTTTCTTTGGGGCGGGTCCTCACACGCCCAGACGGTGCAGGGCGATCAACGCGGCACCCACGATGCCCGCGTCGTCCTCCAGCTCGGACGCGACCACGTCCACGGCCTCGCTCGCCGCGGGCGGGAACGTCTCGCGCTTCACCGCCTTGCGCACGGCCTTGACGTAGGGCTCGCCCAGCGCCTCGACCAGGCCCCCGCCCAGCACGACCTTCTCCAGCGACAGCAGCGTCACGATGTTGGCCAGCCCGACTCCGAGGCGCTCGGCCGAGTCGTCGATGATCTCGCAGGTCAGCGCGTCGCCCCCCTTGTACGCCTGCGCCAGCGCCTTGGACTTCAGACGCTGGTTCTTGGAGTTCACGACCTCCTCCAGCGACGACCGACGCCCGGCTTTGATCAGCTGGATGATCCGGTTCGAGATCGTGGTCCGCGAGCAGTTGTGCTCGATCGAGCGGGTGCCGGGCGCGTTGCCGGGCCACAGCACCACGTGCCCCATCTCCCCCGCGGTGTGGTGCTTGCCGTAGTAGATCCGACCGTCCAGGATCAGCCCGCCCCCGACCCCGGTGCCCACCCAGCACCCGAGCACGTCGGTCGCGCCCTTCGCGGCCCCGAGGCGGGCCTCGCCGAACACCGCGACGTTCACGTCGTTGTCCAGGAAGACCTCGGTGTCAACCTGCTCGCGCACCAGGTCGCGCAGCGGGGTGCGCCCCCAGCGCAGGTTCACCGCCTCGATGACCTCCCCGGAGTGCGGGTCGCACGGGCCGGGCGCCCCGATCCCGACCGCCGCCAGGTCGGAGACCGCGACCCCCGCCTCGTCGCACGCCTCGCGCACGCCCTCGCCGATCCGCTTCACGATGGCCTGGTGCCCGTCCTCGGGCGCCGTCTTCTGCTTGGTCCGTGCCAGCACGGACCCGTCGGACTTCACCACGCCGATCTGGATGTTCGTCCCGCCCAGGTCCACGCCCACGGCGACGGACTCCGAGCCGGGGTGTTCGGTGATCGGGACGGACGGGATCGTGGGTTCGGTGTCGGGCACGTGGGGTTCCTTCCGGCCCAGAGTGTACCGCCGCGGTGTGGGCGACCGGAAGAGATCAGATCAGGTTCACCAGCACGGCGCGGTGCCCGTGGGGCAGCTCGAGCGCCGGGTGATGCCCGAGCAGGAAGACGGTCGAGCCCGATCCCGACAGGTGCGGCGTGCCCACGCCCTGCCGGTCGAGGCGGTCGAACAGGTCGTCGAGACGGGGCTCGAGCGCGCGCGCGGGCCCGGCCAGGTCGTTGAACAGCAGCTCGGGCTGCAGCGCCACGTCCAGGTCGGGCGCGGTCGCCATCGCCCGCACGCGCTCGGCGTTGAGCGGGTGCGGCTCCTTGTCGTACGCGAGGTACACGTCGCGCGTCGAGCACCCGAACGGGGGCAGCACCAGCGTGATCGGCAGCTCGCGCGCGTCGAGACGCTCCAGACGATCGCCGAAGCCCGAGACGATGGCCGGGCGCGGGTGCGAGACGTGCGGCACCGGTTTCTCGCCGGACTCGCGCCCGAGCTCGAGGTGCTCGTCGCGCGCCTGCTTGCCCCCCTCGCCCCAGTCGGTGTCGATGAAGTACGGGATGTCTGAGCCCAGCGCCGAGGCGATGTTCTGCAGACGACCGTCGGGCAGGTTGAGGTCGAACAGGAGGTTCAGCGTGGTCAGCACCGCCGCCGCGTCCGCCGAGCCCCCGCCCAGCCCGGCCTGCGTCGGGATCGCCTTGGTGATCTCGATCCGGGACGGGAGCGGGCGATCGACGGCGTACTCCAGGGCGGCGCGCGCACGGTGGGCCAGGTCGTACTCCGCGGGCCACGGCGCGGGCGTGCCGTCGGCCTGGTGCACCACCAGCTCCGAGGCCCGCCGGTCCTCCAGGCGTGTCACGCACAGCACGTCGGCCAGCGAGATCGGGTGCATCCACGAGCAGATCGGGTGCAGGCCCGTGTCTTTGTCCAGCGGGCCCACGGCGAGCGCCAGGTTGACCTTCGCGTACGCGTGACAGTGCAGGGCGGTGCCGGGTTCCATCTCCGCAGCGTACTGCGGAGGCTGTAGGCTGGGGGCATGAACCCCAAAGTTCGTTTGGGCTGGTGGGTCGCCGCCGCGGTAGCAACCGCGGGCGCCATGGGCCTGCGTTTGGTCGAGGGCGAGCTCGAGACCGCGGCGTGGGTCATAGCCGGCGTCGTGCAGGGGGTGGGCCTGGGCGGGGTGGTCTGGCTGCTCGCCACCACGCCGCCCGAGGCGATCAGGCTCCGCCCGAGCACGAGCTGGACGGTGATCTGCGTGGGCGTCTGGCTGCAGTTGGTGCTGGCGGTGGACGAGGCCGACACCACGCGCGTGGTCGCCGCGGGCATGCTGGGAGGCCTGGTGCCGCTGCTGGTGTGGTCCACCGTGCTGGGCGAGGGGGCGTCGCCCTGGTGGGCGGCGGTGGTGGGGTGGGGGTCGTGGATGCCGCTGCTGCTGGCCTGGGAGGGCACCGCGCTCGGGTCGGAGTCCGGCTCGCAAGCCCTCGTGCGGGGTGTGGGCATCGCGGGAGCGCTGCTGAGCCTCACCTGCGTCGGGGTTGCCAGCGGCGGGCTGTTCGAGCGCGACGAGCCTGCGGACACCGACCGGCACCGCCTCGGCGTGCGCTGGGGAATCCTCGTCGGGATTACCAACGCGGCGTGCGGGTCGGTCGTGCTGCTTTCCTAGAATCACGCATGAGGCTGCAACACCTGATCGAGGCGATGGAGGCGATCGCGCCCCTTCGCGGGGCGGAGGCGTGGGACCGGGTCGGCCTGCACGTGGGGAGCCGCTCGCACGAGCTGAGCGGCCCGGTGCTGCTGACCATCGACCTGACCGAGCGGGTATTGGGAGAGGCGATCGACCTGGGGTGCAGCGCCGTGATCGCGTACCACCCCCCGATCTGGGACCCGATGGGGCGTTTGACCGATGAGACCCCGCGCGAGCGGATCGTGCGTGGCGCGATCGAGGCGGGGCTGGCGATCTACTCGCCCCACACCGCCCTCGACGCGGCCGCGGGCGGCATGACCGAGTGGGTCTGCGAGGGCCTGAGCGCCCCCGTGGGCGAGGCGGTGGAGGGCGAGGTGCGGGGCGACCTGCGGGCGCTCGAGCCCCTGGCCCGCAACGCCCCCAGCCGCGAGGTGAAGCTCGTCACGTTCGTCCCGGGCGACTCGCTGGACAAGGTCCGCGCCGCCCTGGGCACCGCGGGTGCCGGGGGCATCGGCAAGTACCGGCTCTGCTCCTTCGCCAGCGCCGGCACCGGCACCTTCCTGCCCGAGGACGGGGCCAACCCGAGCATCGGCGAAGTCGGCAGCCTGGAGCGGGTCGAGGAGTACCGGCTCGAGATGGTCTGCAGCCGCGCCCAGCTCCCGCTCGCGATCGAGACCCTCAAGGGCTTCCACCCGTACGAGGAGCCCGCGTTCGATGTCTTTGATCTGGCGCCCGAGCCCGAGCGCCGCGTGGGAACCGGGCGGCGCATGGTGCTCGACCAGCCCGTGACGGTGGGGGAGCTGGCCGGGCGCCTGAAGGCTCACCTGGGCACCAGCCGCGTGCGTGTCGGCACGCCCTGGGACGAGGAGAGCCGGCTGGTCGAGACCATCGGCGTGGTCTGCGGCGCGGGCGAGTCGATGTTCGAGGTCGCCAAGCACGAGGGGTGCGACCTCTTCGTCACCGGCGAGATGAAGTACCACTCGGTGCTCGCGGCACTGCACGCGGGCGTCGGCATCATGCTCGCCGGGCACACCAACACCGAGCGCGGCTACCTGCCCCGCCTGGCACGCCGGCTGGGCGAGCGCCTGGACGGGCTCGAGCTCCGGGTCAGCGAGCAAGACCGAGACCTCCTCCGTCTCGCCTGACCCCCCCCCACATTGGTCGCTCGGTTGCGGGTTGGCTTTCGGTGCGGCGTGTTACTCGCCCGATGCCGGTCCGTTGCTGCCTTCGCTGTCCGGGATGACCTCGCCCTCGATCGGGGTGAAGGTGATCGTGCCGCGGAGACGCAGCGGGGCGGTCGGCACGCGCAGGTTGCGGTCGAACAGGATCTCGTTCAGGCGTCCGGGCTCGAGGTAGCGGACGGTGCCGGTGAGCGTGTACGGCGCGCTGGGGTCGTCGGGCTGCAGCTCGGCGGGGACGACCGCGGGCAGGGTGAAGCTCTGCGTCCCGAACGGGGGGATGGTCGCCTCGGGCGAGCGCCGCGCGCTGAAGACCGTGCGTCCGTTGACGGCCAGCTCGTAGTCCACGCGGCGCAGCGGCATCGGGTCCGGGTTGGGGTTGTCGGCGCTGATAACGAACTCGAGGGCGACCGCGCTGTCGGTCGCGCGCGTGGTCTGCGCCGAGCGGGCGTCGAAGGTCGGCGCGGTCACCGAGCGACACCCGGTCAGGGCGACAATCGCGAGGGCGCAGGCGGCAAGGGTTCGGGAGGGGGTCACGCCATCAGGATAGCGGTGGGGCGGGCGACGGGCTCAGGGCGCGTGCGGGTCGATGCCCAGCTCGACCCAGTTCGGGTCGTACATCGCCGCGATCTTGTAGTCGATCACGGGCCCCACGTCGGCGATGGCCTGGTGCAGGCTGGCGTACGCGAGCCACTGCCACGTGAGCCACAGCAGCGCGACCAGCGCGATCCACGCCCCGATCTCCGCGGCCCGCTGGGTGCGAAGTCGGAACAGGATGCCCGACGAGAGCGCGATCGTCCCGAGCTTCCAGAGCACCAGGTCGGTCGCCGAGCCGTGGCGCATCAGCGTGCGGGCCAGCGGGTTCATCTCGGGCATGCCGATGGTGGAGGCGTACATCAGCGTCATCTCCAGGTCCACCAGCGAAAGGGCGATGACCACCAGCAGCAGGATGACGACCCGGTTGGGGCGAGAGAAGGACAGCGCCCGCGTGATCGGCCCGGCCCCGGGGTCGCCCGGCGCCGCGTGAGAGGGGGCGGGGCTCGCCTGGGGGGCGTCGAGGGGGGTCGAGAGGGCTGCGGTCATGATCTGCCAAGGTCGGACGAGCCCGGGGGCCGGATGAGCAAGAGACACCCCGATCGCCCCGGAGGGTGTGAACTTCGGCAGGTGCTGCTGGTAGGATCGTCTGGTCGGACGCATTTAGGACGGAGCGTGGTATGGCACGGAGAGTCACGCGGGGCAAGACGCGTCGGGGTGGGGGCGTGGTTCTCGGGCTGTCGCTGTTCTCGGGTCTGGCGGGCTGGCCCGCGGGGGCGGCCCTCGCGCAGCTCTCCCCCATCGAGAACCCCGTCTACCTGGACGACTCCACCGCCGCGCGGGTCACGCTCGAGCGGCTGGACGAGCTGATCGCACGCGGCTCGGAGGGCGAGGCCGTCCGGGCCCTGCAGCAACTGCTCGACGAGGAGGGCGATCGCCTGCTCCCCTCGAACGGGGACGGGTCGATCTACGTCACCGTCCGACGACGCGTGCACGAGGCCCTGCTCGCACGCCCCGACCTGCTCGAACGCTATCGCGAGACCGAGGAGGCCACCGGCGCCGCCCTGCTCGAGGACGGGCGCCACGCGCTGGTCGAACGCTCGCGCCTGCTGACCGCCAGCGGGCTGGAGGGGGCGCTGCGCGTCGCCCAGGAGCACCTGGAGGGCGCCCGTTTCGACGCCGCCCGACGCACGCTCGAGCAGCTCGACAACCACCCGGACTTCAAGGGCGACATCGTCGGCGAGGCGGCCGAGCTCGCGGCCCTGGTCAGCCGCTACGCCGGCGACAGCCCCACTCGACAGCTCGCCGCTCGCTGGGCCACCCGCGCCGGCATCCCCTGGGAACCCGACGATGCCATCGACGAGCCCGCCAGCGGGCGGATCAACATCGTCGAGCCGATCTACGGCAGCGGCGGCTGGACCGGCCAGCCCTCGCGCGTTGACTCCGTCCTCGCCGACCCCGTCGAGAGCGTCCAGCTCACGCTCGGGGACGACTCCGACGGCGTCGGGCGCGGCGGCCTCCCCGCGGCGGCCTGGACCATGCCCAGCATCGCCGGCGACACCCTCTACCTCAACGACGGCGAGACCGTCAGCGCCTGGGACCGCTTCACCATGCGTCCCCTGTGGCGCGTCCGCACCGTGGACGACCCCGACGCGCCCATCTCCGACGACGTGCTCCGCTCCCGGCGCGACAGCCTCGGACGCAACCTGGAAGACCCCACCGGCGTCACCGTGCACGCCGACCTGGTGCTGGCCGTCACCGGGCGGGCCAACGCCGGCGAGCGCCGGGGCGACCCGCGCGTGCACGCGTTCGATCGCGCCACCGGGCAACGCCTCTGGTCGGTCAACCCGCAGGGGCTCGACAGCAGCCTCGACGGCGGCTCGATCCGAGGGCCGGTGCTGGTCAGCGACGGTGTCGCGGTCGTCGCGGTCCGCAAGATGCTCCGCCGACGCCGGCTGGTCAGCGTTCTGCTGGTCGGTCTCGAGCTCGGCACGGGCGAGCTGCGCTGGGTGCGCCAGGTCGCCAGCACGGGCTCGCTCCCCTTCCAGCAGTTCAGCCCGCTCCCGGTCGGGCTGGCCGAGTCGGACGGCGTGGTCTACGTCTCCGACGTGCTGGGCGTTGCCGGCGCCGTCGAGGCCGCGACCGGGCGCACGGTCTGGGTGACCCGCATGGCGTCGAACCCGTTCCTCCCCAGCAACTCGCGAGCGGTCTGGATGGCCTCCAACCCCGTCCTCGACGGGGACTCGCTGGTCCTGATCTCGCCCGACGGCCTGTGGATCACCCGCCTCGACGCGAGCACGGGCGAGCTGCTCGGACGCCGCCCCGCGTCGGACTTCGGCGAGCCGGGCTACCTCGTCCGCGCCGGCGAGTGGCTCTGCGCCGTGGGGCCGCGCTCCGTTTCCGTCGTCTCGCTCGCGGGCATGGAGGTTGACGACATCCGTCGCACGGCCCAGCTGCCCGACCCGGGCATCCGCGGGCGCGCCGTCCCCGCTGGCGACACGCTGGCACTCCCCGTCGCCGACGGGCTGCTGCTGATCGACCCGGCCAGCCCACGCGGCGGGGCGGACATGTCGCGCGAGATCGTCCCGCTGGCGCGCACCGGCAACGCGCTCGTCCTCGACGGGCAGGCCGTGGTGGTGGACGACTCCACGGCCCACAACTTCCTGTCGTGGGAGGTCGCCTCGGCCCTGCTCGAGGCACGCCTCGACGCCGACCCGGCCGACCCCGGCCCGGCGCTGATCTATACCGAGCTGGCCTACCGCTCCGGCGAGGTCGGACGGCTGGTCGAGATCACCGACCGCGCCATCGCCGCCGTCGAGGGACTCAGCGGCGCCAAACGTCACGAGGCCGGAGACCGGCTCTTCGAGGCGCTCGCCCTCATGGTCACCTCCGGCGGCGGGCTGGGCGGGGGGCGGGACCGCACCGACCGCGGATGGGGCGGCGCGGTGTTCGGGGGCTCGGGCGACGCGGGGCGGAACGCCATCGAGGACGCCGCGATCGTGCGCGCCCTGCTCGAACGCATGGAGCGCCTGTCGCGCACACCCTCGCAGCGTGTGGTCACGGTGCTGGCCCAGGCCGAACTCGCGGCGATCGAGGGTGACGCGGTCGCGGCCCTGGAACGCTACCAGCGGGTCCTGAGCGATCCCGCGCTGCGCGGGGCCGAGTGGCGGGGCGGGCCCCTGATCGTCCGCGCCGGCGTCGAGGCGCTTCGGCGACTGGAGCGACTGCTGGAGCGGGAGGGGCTCGCGGCCTACGACGTGTTCGAGAGCGCCGCCAACGCCGAGGCCGAGGCCATCGCCACCGGCGACCTCGCCAACGTCCGGGCGGTCGCGACCCGCTACCCCGCGGCCGCGGTCTCGGTCGAGATGAGGCTGCGGGCCGGGCGGCTCGGCCTCGAGCGGGGCGAGACCAACGACGCGCTGCGCGACCTGCGCGACGGGCTGGGCGTGATCGAGCGACGCCGTCGCGCCGGGGGCGAGCCCGCGAGCGACACCCGCGAGAGCGAGCTCACGGGCCTGCTGATCGCGACGCTGGTCGAGCGCGACCGCGTCGGGGCCGCGGGTCGTGTGCTGGAACGGGCGACCCGTCTGAACATCTCCCCGTCCCTCGACGGGCGACCCCTGTCGTACGAGGGCCTGGGCGAGAGCGGGCTGGCGCAACCGCCGTCGCTGGGGCGCACCCTCTCGGGCGAGGGCGTGTCGCTGCTCAGCGGGCAGCCGGTGGTGCCGGTGGTGCGGACGCGGCGTGCCGACCCGGGTCGCGTGCTGCTGCTCTCGCCGGTCACGGGCGAGCTGGTGCTGGCCGACCGGCGCGACGGGACGCTGCGTGAGCGCTGGCGTCGCCCGATAGGGCGGACCACGCCGCTGGTCGTGCGGTCCGACGCCGAGTCGATCGTCGTGCTGCGCCCGCGTGTGAGCCCTGGCAGCGGGGGGTGGCTGGAGGGGCTGGACGTCGAGACGGGCGAGACGCTGTGGCGGAGCCTGTCGTTCGACGACTCGGCCCGCGGGCGCGGCGTGCCGCGCGGGGCCCGCGTCGAGATCGGCGGGGGCTCGCAGGTCAGCGCGACACAGCTCCTGGTAGCGGTCGAGGACACCACGCTGGTGCTGCTGGAACGCTGGGGGCGGGCGGTGGCCTTCGACCTTACGCGCGGGCTGGTGCTCTGGGCCGACGAGCTGGGCGTGCGTTCGGTCTCGGACGCGTCGATCGTGGACGGCGTGCTGGTGGTGGGGGGCGAATCCGACGCGGGCGACGGCCTGGGGGCCCGTCCCTCGCTGGTCAGCCTCGACGCCCGCACCGGCGAGTCCATGCAGCGCATCGACGGGCTCACCAGCGAGATCCGCTGGATCCGCGGCGCGGTCGAGTCACGCGTCGGGGGCCCGGGTGACGCCGACGGCGCGCCGGGCGGGCTCCGGGGGGGCGGGGTGGTGGTCGGCCTGCGCACCTCGGTCATCGGGCTCGACGTCGAGACCGGGCAGCCGCGCTGGAACCTGTCCGACGAGGTCGTCCGCAACTCGCGCGACGCCTGGGTCGCCGGCTCCGGCGTGACCGTGATGACCGAGCAGGGCGGGCTGTGGCTGGTCGAACTCGCGACCGGGCGCCTGAGCCAGGACCCCATCGACCTGCGCTCACGCGTGCAGGCCGACTCCGACCGGCGGGTCTACTGGGCCGAGGGACGCACCATCGTCTGCACCGACCGCGGCGTGGTCGCCTACAACCAGCGCGGCGAGGTCGTCGGGCTCGACCCGCTCGACGGGGCCAAACGCTCACGCCCCGGCGTGCTCGGGACCGCCCCGGACGGGCGCGCGGTGATCGCGATGGTGACCACCGAGGGCGACCGGCGCGACGACGGCGCCTCGGTCATCACGCTCAGGCTGCTCGAGGGCGCCACGGGGCGCGTGGTGGACCAGCGCGAGATCGACGTCCCGACCGAACTCTCCACGCGCGTGCTCGCCCTGCACGCGATCGACGGAGCCGTGCTCGTCGGCTTCGGGAGTTCGACGCTGGTGGTGCCGGTCGAGGACTGACGACGGCTCAGGCCTCCGCGGCCTGGTTCTCGCTCGGGGCGTGCCCGGACTCGATCTCCTTGATCTTGTCCACCCGGCGCGCGTGTCGCCCACCCTCGAAGGGCGTGCTCAGCCACAGCTTGGTGATCTTCTCGATCAGCCGGCGTCCCAGCAGGTCGCCCGACAGGCACAACACGTTCGCGTCGTTGTGCGAGCGCGACAGCTCGCCGGTCAGCTCGTCGTGCACCACCGCGGCCCGGACCCCGGGGATCTTGTTCGCCGCGATCGACATCCCGATCGCGGTGCCGCACAGCAGGATGCCGAAGTCGGCGTCCCCGTGCGAGATCCGCTGCCCGACCTTCCAGGCCTGCTCGGGGTAGTCCACGCTGTGCGAGGCGTCCTTGGGCCCGATGAACTCGACCGCGTGCCCGTCCTCCTCCAGCGACTGGGCCAGGAGCTGCGCGGCTTCGGCCCCGCGATGATCGGTGCCGATGGCGATGCGTTTGGATGCGGTCATTGGTCGAGCTCCAGGAGGCGTTGCGTGATGAGCTGTTCGAGGCGGTCGGCGGTCCGCTGGTACTCCTCGAGGGGGTGCCCGATCGGGTCGGGCACCAGCCCGCGCGGGTCCAGCGGGAAGATTTTATGCGCCGCTTCGGGGGCGAGCCGCATCGCCGCCTCGGCGTGTGAGGGCGTCATGGTATAGATCACGTCCACCTCAGAAATGAGTCGAGGCGTCAGGGCGGTCGAGGAATGGGCCTCCAGCTCCAGCCCGCGCTCCCGCATCGCCTCCACCGCCTCGGGGGAGGCGGGCATCCCGTCGATCGCCGCGACGCCCGCCGACGAGACCGTGGTCGTCACCCCCGAGGGCGGGGCGCTGGCGACGAGCGAGCGGGCGATGGCCTCGGCCATGGGTGAGCGGCAGGTGTTGCCGGTGCAGACGAACAGCACGTGTCGCTGGAGTGTGGCCATGATGTCCTTCTCTAAGACCGCCCCCTCGCGGACCACGCGGAACGCCCCGTCCAGCTCGATCCGCAGGGCGGTGGAGGTCGTGGCGTGCGCAGCGGGCCCGTCGATCAGGGACGCGTCCGGGCCCCCCTCCTCGGTCGTCGTGCCGAGCCGGTCGGCGTCGGGGGCCGCGAAGGGCGCGCCCGAGGCGCGCGTCGCCACCACCGGGTGCTCGCAGGCTTCCAGAAACTCCGCGGCAACCGGGTGATTGGGCAGCCGCACGTGCAGGGCGTCCCCGTCGTGGATCACGCCCCGCTCCAGCCCCAGCCGCTCGTCGATGGCGTGCAGCGTCTCGGGCGGCTGCTGCAGGACGAGCTGCACCGGGCCGGGGGTCAGGGTGCGGACGAGCCGTCGCGCCACGGGCGTGCCCAGCACGAGCAGGTCCTCGATGCGCTCGAGCGAGTGGGTGTGCCAGACGAGGGGGGGTTCGAGGCCGGTGAGTTCGGTGAACGCCCCGTGGTGGCGTGCCGAGACACCGACGCCGTACACGGTCTCGGTCGGGAACAGGACGACGCCCCCGCGGTCGAGGGTCTGGCTCGCGTGCACGATGGCGTCGCGGCGTTGGGCCGGGTCGAGGTCGGTCAGTCGGGCGGCGTGACGGTCCATACGGGCTCAGGGTACGTCAAAGGGGGTGGTCCGTGTTCGCCCGGACCGGCGATGTCGGGTGTGTGAGCGGGGACGCCAGCCCCGATTTGGTTGGGAAATTCGGATCAGGGGGGCGGATGCCTCGTATACACTTGCGGAAGGCCGGCGGTGCCTCCCGGGGACCCAGATTCGAGACCCGCGAGCGACAGCTGGCCTGTTGTAGAACTAGTCCTACGCCGGAGGTCTCGCCATGCCCAGCTCCCAGGCCCGTCTCGCCCCCGACCGCTCCACGTCTCGCACGGGCTTCAGCCTGATCGAGCTGCTGGTCGTCATCGCGATCATCGCCCTGCTGGTCGGCATCCTGCTGCCCGCCCTCGCCGGCGTGCGCAACGCGGCGAAGCGGTCCAAGACCCAGTCCCTGCTCTCGAGCATCCAGCAGGGCGTGTCGAGCTCCAAGCTCGACAACGGCGGGGCCCTGCCGGGGCTGTTCACCCAGGCCGAACTCGGCTCGGTGCAGAACGGCGACTTCGGCCTCACCGCGATGGAGAACATCCTGCTCGACCTCGCCGCGGGCGACGCCCTCATCGGGCGGGTGGATCGCGTGGACGCGGCCCCGCGCGACTTCGGCGTGGACAACACCGCCGGGCTCGTCAAGGTCGGCGTGAGCAACCGCAAGGAAGAGCAGTACTACATCAACCCGCTCCTGTTCGGGGCCGGCACGCCCGTGCTCCAGCTCGACCGGGGCGACCTGGGCTTCATGTCCGGTGAGGGCACCATCCAGCAGGCCGGCGAGACCAACCAGGTCGCCAACGCCGGAACCGACACCGATCCCGAGCAGTCCATGCCCGACCTGATCGACGCCTTCGGGCAGCCGATCATGGCGTGGGTGAAGGACGACTTCGGGCCCGCCGAGGTCAGCTCCAGCGACTACGACGCCGCGGTGCAGGACTTCGTCCGCGAGGACTCCGACGAGCCGGCCTGGTTCTACCTGAACGCGAACAAGGGCTACCTCGCGGCCAACGCTCTGGGCGACAAGGGCCTGCAGCAGTGGCAGGACTCTTCCACGCCGGACCGGGGCTCCAAACTCGGGACCACGTCCATGGGGATGGCGCAGTGGGACGCCGACGCCGCGGACACCTTCATGGCGCTCTACGGCAACACCTCGTTCGCCGACGACCCCAACAAGACCGATCGCCAGAACATCTGGGCGACCACCCCCCTCGCCGACGTGATCCTCCAGTCGGCGGGCGTGGACGGGGTCTACTTCAAGCGCAGCGAGAAGGCCGCGAAGATCGAGGTCAACGGGCTCTACCGCTTCGGGGCCGCGTTCGAGGGCGGCTCGCAGCCCGAGGCGATCGCCGACCGCTTCGACGACCTGCTGGCCCTGACCCGCTGACGGTCTGACCGGTGGGCCCCGCGTCGGCGGTCCATCCCGACACCACCGACCAACCCGACACCCGCCATGCGGCGGGCACGCGTCTCGCACGGATCCGTGCGGGAACGCTGCTTCTTTGCACAATTCTGGGTGTTGTGGGGGCCCGCACGCTGGGTGACCAGTTCGGGGGGGCCGGCATTGTCCTCGCGCCATGGCTCTTCGGCGTCGGGGCGACGGTCGCGTGCATCTCGATGGTGGTCCCCGATCGCGCCGGCGTGCTGCTGGTGCTGCTGGCCCTGACGCTGGTGATGGGCGGGTGGGCGAGCACGCGGCTGCGGACGGTGGACCGGGCATCGCTGCTGACACACCTGCCCGGTGGGCGGGCGACAGACGCCCCCGTGCGGGTGCGGGGCATCGTGATCGGCATGACCCCGCCCGAGCGTGCGGTGCGCGACCCGCTGGTGCCGTTTGCACGCGCGACCGAGCGGTTCGACGTGCGACTGACCGGGGCGGTGGTGGGGTCGGGCGCGGATCGCGTCTGGGAGGGGGTGCGGGGGCGGGTCGTGGTGCGCGGGCCGCGTGGGATGCTGGAGCGGGTGCGGGTCGGGGAGTCGGTGGAGGTGCGTGGGCTGCTGACAACGCCGTCGCCCGGGCTGAACCCGGGTGAGCCGGACTGGGTGGCGCTGGCGCGTCAGTCCGGCTCGGTCGGGGTGGTGTGGGTGGGTGAGGCCGGGCTGGTGCGCGAGGCGCCGCCGGTGCGGGCCTTGCGAGACCGCTGGGCGGCGTGGCGGACACGAACGCTGTTCGACCTGCGCAACACGGTGCTGCTGCGCAGCGGACTGGGCGGGGTTGTGCGCACAACAACCGGGAGTGTGTGGGTGGACCCCGATCGGGTGTACGGGCGCGACGCGGACGAGCCGGGCGGGCGGTCGCTGGTCTCGGCGATCCTGCTGGGCGTGCGCGAGCACGATGCGCCGCTGCCCGACGCGATGCGCCGCGTGGGGCTGGCCCACCTGATGGCGATCAGCGGGCTGCACCTGGGCCTGAGCGTGGGGATGCTGCTGCTCGTGATGCGCCTGCTCGGGGACTGGGGTCGCTGGGAGGGGGTGGTGATGAGCGTCGCGGTGGTCGCGTACCTGCTGGTGCTGCCGGTGCAGGTGCCGGTGTGGCGGGCCGGCGTGCTGGTGCTGGGGCTGGTGCTGGCGCGCGGGCTGGGGCGTCGGTACGACGGGTTCGGGGTGCTGTGCTGGGTGGGAATCGGGCTGCTGGTGTGGCGTCCGCTGGACGCGTACGCGCTGGGGTACCAGCTCAGCGTGGGGATGACGGCGTTGCTGATGCTGCTGCCCTGGCACGAGCCCGCGCCCGGCTGGCGGGGCGTGCTGGGCTGGCCGCTTCGGGCCGGCGGCGTGTGCGTGAAGGCGTGGGGGGTCGGGCAGGGGGCGGTGCTGGCGCACACCGGGGTGCTGTCGCCCCTGGCGTGGGCGGCGACGCTGGTGGTCTCGGGCCCGATCGCGCTGCTGCTGGGCGCGGGGTACGCGGCGCTGGGTGTGTGCCTGGTGTGGGGGCGCGGGGGGCGTTGGCTGATGGGCTTGGTGCTGGACGGGGCCGACCTGGTCGCCCGGGGCGTGGTGTGGCTGGACGGGCTGGGGTGGTCGTGGGCGCAGACGGCGCTGCTCCCGGCGTGGGCGGCGGTGGCGGTGACTGTGGGGGCGATCGGGGTGTCGCTGCGTCCGAGGTCGGTCGAGCGTTGGGGGCTGCTGCTGGTCGCGTGTTGCGCGGGGGTGTGGGGGCTCTTCCGCGCCGGGGCGCTCCCGCCCGACGTGTCGCTGGAGGTGGCAATGGTGGCGGTGGGGGACGGCTCGTGCTACGTGGTGCGCAGCGGGAACGAGGCATTGCTGTACGACGCCGGCTCGATGCGCGGCGGGATGGGGGAGGGGGAGCTGGCCCGGGTGCTGCTGGCGATGGGCGTGCCGCGCGTCCGCACGGCGATCGTCTCGCACGCGAACGTGGACCACTACAACGCGCTGCCCGACCTCGCGGCGCGATCGGGCCTGGAGCGGGTGCTGGTGGCGGGGGCCCTGCTGGACGCGGCGCGGGAGGGGGGCGTCGAGCGGGTGCTGTTCGAGCGTCTCGATCGGGCGGGGGTCGAAATCCTCGAAGTCGGCGTGGGCGCCTCGTTCGTGCTGGGCGAGGCTCGGGTGGAGGTGCTGTGGCCGGTGCCCGGCTCGGGGGCGATCGCGGACGAGAACGACACCTCGCTGGTGGTGCGAGTGCGGGTGCCGACGGACGCGGGCGAGCGTGCGGTGCTGTTCACCGGGGACATCGGGCCGGGGCCGCTGGGGGTGCTGCGAGAGGCCCACGGGTCGGGGCGGCTGGGGCGTGTGGACGTGCTGGAGTTGCCCCACCACGGGAGTTTCAACGAGGCTTCGGAGGGGCTGGTGGGGGCGTTGTCGCCCGGGGTGGTGCTGCAGTCCACGGGGCGGCAGCGTGTGGGCGACGGGCGGTGGGAGGGTGCGAGGGCGTTGCAGCGGTCACGCGGCGGGGCGTGGTTCGTGTCGGAGGTGGACGGGTGCGTGCGGACGCGCGTGCTGCGGGACGGTCGCGTGCGAGCGGTCGGCACGCGCGGGCGGGACTAATTGCCCAGTTCGCGGATGGCCTTGTTCAGGATGCGCGTGGCATTGCGGTCGTCCGAGCGCGTGCGGAGCTCGGCGCGCAGGTACGAGGCCGCGGCCTGCCGCCCTTCGTGCATGGCGATGTGCTCGGCGAGTTCGACGGCGTCCGCGGCCTCGAGCGTGGGGCGCAGGTTTCGTCGGAGGGTGATCATGGCCTCGTCGCGGCCGTCGGTGGTGAGCAGCACGCGCCCGGAGGCCCACAGGGCGTCGGCGAGCAGGGGTGTCGCGAGCGCGTCGGGCCCGGACCTGGTCCAGAGGCGCAGGAGCGTGTCGTGCCGCCCGTCCCGGTTGAGGGGGCCGGCGCTCGCGGCGACGAGTTCCGGTGTGACGGCGTCTGGGCGGTCGCTCAGGATGGACTCGGCGAGCCGGGCGGCGTCGTGGTCGCGTCCGAGCATGGCGAGCAGGCGGACGCCGCTGGCGTAGTCCCTGCGGTCCAGCGCCTCGGCCATGGCGTCGTTGAGAGGCGTGACGGGTGCGAGCGGGAGGGGGTTCTCGGCGCGGTTGCCGGCGGGGCCGAGCGTGATGAGGGGGTCGCCGTAGTACGCGATGCGCCACCAGCCCTGGTCGTGGGGGCGTGCGGCGGCGCCGAGTGCCCAGCCCTCGGCGAGGCGGGCGGCGAGGGCGTGGGGCGGGACGAAGGCGTCGAGGTAGGGCTCGTGCATGGAGCCGATGTAGGCGTACGCCCCGTGCAGCAGCCAGCGGGCGCCGACGGTGTCGGGCTGGTCGGGGCGTTGCATGGAGAAGGAGTGGACGAACTGGACGATCGCGGGTGTGTTGAGCAGGGGGACGTCGCCGGCGTAGGCCCGCCCGTCGGTGAAGTTGAACTCGGGTGCGTTGCCGTGCGTGTTGACGAGGACGAGGTCGTGGTCGAGGTTGAGTCGTGTGGTGGCCCGCCAGTGCCGGAGCGTGTTGTTGGGCTGCTCGTGGACGCTGGCGGCGATGCCCATGTGCTCGGCGAGCAGGTCGCCCGCGGGCGGGATGCGGAAGGCGGTGCCGAAGCGGTCGTCGTAGGAGTCGAAGCCCCAGAGGGAGGTGGCGTCGAGGAAGAGGGCGCACATCGCGGCGTAGGACGCGTACGCCTCGGTCCCGAAGATCTGGCCGGTCCACGCCCAGCGTTCGGGCGGGGCGACCCGTTCGCCCAACTCGCCGAAGTCAGAGCTCGATCGCCCGATGCGGTCGGTGAGTGCGCGCAGGTCGCCCTCTCCGATGTTGACCCGCACGGGCACGCCCGCGGCGAGGGTGATGGCGTCGAGGTCGCCCAGGGATTCGTACTCGATGCTGCGTTCTTCCAACGCGTCGGCGATCCTGCGAGCCAGCGCGTCAGCACGCTCGATCGACAGCCCGCCCGACGGAGCTCTGGCGCCGAGGGGAAGGAAGAGCAGCGGCTGGAGCCGTCCCGCGCTGAGGGCGAGGGCGCCGGTCCACGCGGGATCGTCCCCGCTTGCGATCACGGCCCCCGCCGGCGGGTAGCCGATCGTCGCGAGCCAGTCGGTCAGCTCGGCGTCGAGGGCGACGGGCGTGTCCGGGCTCGCGTCGAGCGCGAGTGCCCGGTTGCGCGCGCGCAGGATCCGCAACTCCCGCTCGGCGCGTGCCTCGGGCCACGTCGAGTCCGATTCGAAGCGCACGACGCTGTCGGGCTCGAAGGCGCGGACGAAGCGGGCGATGTGCTCCGCGGCCTCGGGCGTGCCGTCGTCGTAGAGCACGGGGAAGCGGAGCGAGCCGTCCCACGAGGCGATGGCCTCGCAGTAGGCCCCGGGCGAGCCCGCGATCACCACGGTCGGGATCACGTTCTGGACGGCGCGGACGCTCGCGGCTCGGAGGCCGAGCTGGCGGGCCGCGAGGAGCTGGGGCGGGCGGTCCAGGGTGTCCTGGGTCGGGCGGCTCTGTGCGGGCGGGGTGGTCGTCTCGGGGGTGTCGGGCTGCTCGGGCTCCCGGTCGGGTTGGTCGGTCGGCCCGTCGGTGGTGGCGTTCGGCGGGGGTGGGGTGTCCTGTGCGCACGAACCGGTGCACAGCGAGGTGAGCAGCGTGAGGGCGAGGAGTGTGCGGGGTCTCGGGAGCATGTCTGGAGCGTACCGGTCGGATTCGCGACGGGTTCGTGCCGAGCCTTCGTCGGGCGTGGCGCGGGTTCTACAGTGGGCCCATGGCCTCGATGAGCCGGGACGAGTGTGTGGCCTTTGTGCGCGAGCGGCGAGACGCCGGGGATGCCGGCACGCTCGCGGTGCCGGTGGGCCTGCGCCTGCTGAGCGATCAGCTGACGCCGGTGGTGGCGTACCGGCGGCTGGTGAGCGCCGACGAGCGGACCGCGGCCTCGTTCCTGCTCGAATCGGTCGAGGGGGGCGAGCGCCAGGCCCGCCACTCGATCCTGGGGGCCCGCCCGGTGATCGAGGTCAGCGCGACGGGGCATCACGCGACGGTCGTGGACCGCCGGGGCGGCACCACCGACGGGCGCGAGGTCGAGAATCCGGTGGAGCTGTTGCGGGAGCTGAGCGCGGGGATCACGCTGGCGGTGCCGCGTGACCTGGTGGCACGCGGCGTGCTGCCCTCGTGCGTGCTGGGCGGGTGGTTCGGGTACGCGGGGTACGACACGGTGCGGTACGTGGAGCCCGGGAAGCTGGGCTTCGACGCGGCGCCCGGGGACGATCGCGGGCTCGCGGACCTGTCCTTCGCGTTCTACGACGGGGTGGTGGTCTTCGACCACGCGAGCAAGACGGTGCACGTGGTGCGCCTGGCGATGGTGGAGGAGGGGGGCGACGGGGGCGCGGCCTACGACCGGGCGGTGGGCGAGCTGGAATCCCTCGCGCGGGAGCTGGAGACGCACTCGAAGCAGCTCGGGCTGGGGCGGGTGGACGGGAATCACGCGCCCGAGGCGCTCGAATCCAACACGACGCGCGACGAGCACAGGGTGATGGTCGAGCGGGCGCTGGAGTACATCCGGGCGGGTGACATCTTCCAGGTGGTGATCGGGCAGCGGTTCGAGCGGACGAGCGGGGCGGACCCGTTCGACGTGTACCGGGCGCTGCGGGCGGTGAACCCGTCGCCGTACATGGTGTACCTGCAGGCGCCGGGGGTGATCGTGGTGTCGGCGTCGCCGGAGATCCTGTGCCGCGTGCGGCACCGGAAGGCGACGGACGGCGGTCGTGAGACGGTGCTGACGAACCGCCCGCTCGCCGGGACGCGCAAGCGCGGCGCGACGGAGGCGGAGGACGTGGCGCTGGAGCGAGACCTGCTGGCGGACCCGAAGGAGCGCGCCGAGCACGTGATGCTGGTGGACCTGGGTCGCAACGACGTGGGTCGGGTGGCCCGTCCTGGGAGCGTGTCGCTGGACGACCTGATGTCGATCGAGCGGTACAGCCACGTGATGCACATCTCGAGCACCGTGACCGGTGTGCTGCGTGACGGGATGGACTGCTGGGACGCGCTGCGTGCGACGCTGCCGGTGGGGACGATCTCGGGGGCGCCCAAGATCCGGGCGATGCAGATCATCGACGAGCTGGAGAAGGCCCGGCGCGGGCCGTACGGCGGGGGGCTGGGCTGGGTGAGCCTGGACGGGGAGATGGACATCGCGCTGGCGCTGCGGACGATCGTGGTGCCGACGTCGATGCATTCTGGGGCGGGGTGGGTGTACCACATCCAGGCCGCGGGGGGCATCGTGGCGGACTCTGACGCGGGCGCGGAGTACGAGGAGACGGTGAACAAGGCTGCGGCGATGGCGCGGGCGGTGGAATTGGCGGAGCGTGCGTTCGGGGCGTGAGAGACTGGCGAGGCTGGGGAATCTGGGCTGGGGGGCTGGGGCGTCACATGTGGGGTGACTTCCTTGCTGGAATCCTGACATGCGGGTAGGCTGGGCGGATTCCCCCTTGTTCTGAGGGGTGATCTGCCCGGAAGGGGCCCTCATGACCATGCATCGGATGTCGTCGTGCTCGCTGAGTGTTTTTCTGGCGGCGGTCGCGGGGCAGGCGCCGTGCGGCGCGGCGGTCCTGATCGAGAAGGACCTGGTGCAGCAGAACACGCTGCAGGCCTTCGGCCTGACGCATTCGTCCACGGGCAATGCGCAGCTGAGCATGAGCCCGACGGGGGCGCTGGTGATCTCGAACATCGGGTCGAGCGGGCTGGACGGGGTGACGTTCCCGATCGGCGACGTGCGCGGGCACTCGATGAGCATCGACTTCAGAGACCTCGGGGCGCTGATGCCGGGCGGGCTGGTCCAGGTGTTCTACCCGTACGCGTTCGGCGACCATTCGATCTACGCGGAGTACCCGGGCGACGGCTCGGACGGCAGGGTGGGTCTGGGCGAGTGCCCGGGCGGGGGGCGTGTGTGGCCGACGTGCGTGACCGTCTCGATCATCGATGACGGCGTGGTGGTGGGTGAGAAGGACATCGTGTGCGGCGAGACGGACCACTTCGTCGCGGGCGACATCGGGACCGACACGGGAACGGGCGAGGGCGTGGGCTTCCGGCTCGAGCAGGACGGCTGGGACTACGTGCACACGATCTCGCTGCCGGCGGACACGCTGCTGACGATCCCGGGCGGGCCGTCGGCGGTGGGGGACGAGATCCGGATGAGCGTGAACGGGCTGCCCCCGGGCGAAGCGCCGAGCGGGCCGGTGCGGGTGGTGGCATCGAACCTTGGCGGGGATCTGGAGATCCGCTCGTCGTCGCTGATCCTGCCGGGGTCGTACAGCCAGGACGACGGGGTGGTCCGTGATTTCAATTGGTTGCAGACGAGGCCGCGCATCTCGACGAGCGGGAACGCGACGATGCTGGGTCTGGCGGAGGGGCAGGCGTGCCAGTCGCACCCGAAGACGTGGTTCTTCCCGCGCGGCACGCTCTCGCCGACGCGTGCGGTGCAGGTGGACAACCTGGGCTCGAGCGGGGAGGACGGCATCAGCGTGGACTACATCGACGAGGCCGGGTGCGACACGGGGCGCGTGCGCTGCCCGGACGGGAGCTGCGCGGACAGTCTCGCGCTGTGCCCGGCGTTCCCGCTGGACGACCGGGTGCTGTTCATCGGCGGGAAGAACGCCGCGCAGCCGGACTACCTGAGCCTGAGCGGTCCGGGTGTCAGCGCGGTGCTGAGCGCGACGGGCTGGACGGGCGGGGCCGCGGGGGCGTCGGGTGCGGACCTGGGCTCGATGCGGCTCAGCGGGTTGCAGGGTGCGTCGGACGTGGACGTCGAGGCGGACTTCTCGTCGCTCGGCGCGACGCTGGTGCGGGCCGAGGTCTACCTGAGCGGGGCGTTCGTCGGCTTCCATGAGGTGCAGGCCCAGCAGGGGCCCGTGGTGATGGGTCGGATGGGGAACCATCCGAACGTGTGCCAGATGGTCAGCGGGGGGACGACCGGCGAGGAGGGCGGGCCGTTCGGGTACTTCATCACGACGCGTGACGTCTTCACGCTCTTCGCGGGCGGGCAGCAGCTGGTGGGCGACGAGATCCGCGTGCTGGCGCCGTCGGCGCAGGCGCCGGTTCAGGTCGTCAGCGATCTGCACCTGACTGGGACGGGCTTGCAAGCGTTCGACTTCCGGTGCGAGTCGATCGCGGACGACGACGCGTCCGACGTGGCGCTGGGCACGCGCGTGCGCGGGTTCGGGTCGAGCGTGGCGGTCTCGGGCGACGGGCAGCGCCTGACGGTGTCGAACATCGGGTCGTCGGGGCAGGACGGGGTCGCGATCGATCTGGAGGATTCGACCGGGTCGAGCCTGGAATTCGCCAGCGGCGGGGAGTTCACCGTCGATTCGTTCTTTGACATCAGTTATTACGCCAGCGACCACAACGGGTGTCCCTCGTGCCGCCCGGTGCGCCTGGCGACGACGCGATTGCAGGCGACGACGCCGGACCGCGTGCTGGTGTCGGGGTCGAGCGACGATCCGACGGTGCCGGTGGAGGTCGAGCTGTACGACGCGGACGGGCTGGTGCTGGGTTCGTTCTCGATGCTGCAGACCGAGACGGCGCTGGTGACCGAGCCGAGCGGGCTGGGGATCGGGCTGTCCAAGGCGGACAACAAGCGGGGCGTGGACCCCGATGTCCCGACGGCAACGCTCACGGTCCACGTGTGCCACCTCATCTCGGATCCGGGCGGGGGCGGCGGGACGGGCAGCGGCATGGGCGTGCTGTCGCCCGCAGGCGTGTCGTACCAGGGCGTGCACGCGATCGGGGTGGGGACCTCGCTGCCCAGCGCGGGGTTGCCGTGCTGCAGCGCGCACGTGACGATTCTCAAGTCGCACGACCCGACGGGCACATCGAGCTTGCCGGCGGACATGGTCTTCTCGACGTTCTCGAAGAAGGGGTACGACCACTACATGTCCAAGTCGGACCAGGGCGCGGCGCGGGTGAGCACGCAGGGGTGCGGGTCGTCGTCGGGCTCGACGCTGTGGCGCTCGGTGACCAACATCGGGTCGAGCGGGCTGGACGGCGTGTCGATGGACCTCTCGCCGGAGGCGTGCAAGGCCTCGGCCGAGTGCTGCAACTGGGACTGCGACGACGATATCGACTGGACGGAGATGCGGTTCGACAACATGAACGGGAATGGCGGGGGCGGCGCGGGCGACCTGAAGCTCAAGGTCGTCGGGAAGAAGACGCCAGTCAGCGGCGGCGGGACCGGCGGGGAGGCCACGGCCGAGGCCGCGTTCGTGCCCGGTCCGGCCGGGCCGGAGCTGAGCGTTACGGTGACCGACCACAACGGCGCGGTGTACGTCTACCAGCGTGCGGTCACGCTGTACGACGAGAACGGGCTGCCGCTTGTCTCGTTCACCTACAACCCCGGCGACGTGGAGGTCTCACGCATGGTGGTGCTGGGCCCGGGCGAGCTGGACGGCGCGTACGCGTGGTCGTTCGTGGACGAGCCCAATCCCAACACGGGGCGCATCCGTCGCCGCCCCGATGTGCTGAGCGCGGAGTGGGACGAGGTGCTCTCGGTCGAATTGCCCGGCACGGGGCAGGTCTTCCAGGGCGTGAAGCGGTGCGAGGTGGAGCTGATCCCGCTGGCGAACACGGTGTTCGATTTCGATGAGCTGGTGTCGATGGACCTGCTCTGGGCCGCGTCGCCTGGGGAAATCGACAGCTACCTGATCACCGAGGAGGTCGTGCGGCGCGGGCCCCCGCCCTGCCCGGCGGACACGAACGGCGACGGTGTGGTGGACAACGGCGACATCGGCGCGTTCATCGGGCTGTTCCTGGCCCAGGACCCGAGCGCCGACTTCACGGGCGACGGCGTGGTGGATAACGGCGACATCGGCGCGTTCATCACGGCCTTCCTGGCCGGTTGCTGAGAAACGCTTTCGCCTTCATTCGTGGGTTCATGCTCGAAGGCGCGTGCGCCATGGAAAGCCTTTCATGACTCACGGGATACGAACACGCTGCAATCAGCAGCAAGAAAGACGCCGAAGGATTAGGTGAACCATCGTGCATTCGGTACGCTGGACGCCGCACGTCCGGCCGTTCTGGCCGGGCCTGAGAAAGGCCAGCACATGTCATCACTCGGATTCTCGGCGTCGGCGCTCACCGCCGTTCTGGTCGCAGCCACTGGCGGGATGCTCGCGGGCGCGGGCCCGGTGCCGGGGGCGACGCCCGAGCGGATCCACGACGGGCCGCTGCTGCTGAACCCGGTCAACGCGTTCGGGCTGGTGCACACCGAACTGGGCGGTGCCTCGCTGTCAGCCGTCGCCGGCCAACTGGTGGTGTCGAACATCGGGTCCTCCGGGCTGGACGGCGTCCGGATCGACGTGGGGCATGTCACCGGGCACTCGATCCGGTTGGATGCCGGGGAGATGGGGAACCTCGCGGCGGGTGCGTGTGTGCTGTACTACAAGGATCTCGGCGGCGATTGCATTTACATCCAGGAGGAGTCCGCCGGATCGGCCGCGCTGTCGTACGACGCGAGCGGGAAGATCCCGGACAGCATCACCGTCTCGGTGTACGACGCGGGCACGCTCGTGGACGAGGGCGTGGTGGACTTCGGCGACTTTGTCGGTCAGTCGGCCCGGCTCGTCAGCGGCGACATGGGCTCGGACCCGGCGACCGGCGAATCCATGACACTGAACTATCAGCAGGTCCATTGGACGTACGACTACCGGGTGCGCCTGCCGCGCGCCACGCCGCTGCAGATCGAGGGCTCGCCCGCGGGCCCGGTCGTTGGCGACGAGGTCCGCCTGAGCGTGCACGGCCTGCCGCCGGGAGAGCTCACGCCCGGATCGATGGCGGTCTTTGCCGCCAACATGCCCGGCGGCGTGCTCACCATCACGGGCGAGGCGCTGCGGGACCGCAAGGGCACGAAATCGGGCACCCTGCGCGTCTTTGGTGATGGCGACCTGTATTCCACGTCCGGGTCGAGCATCATATCGATCGGCGGGGCCCTGATGGCGGGCGTCGATGACCCCTGCCTCGGGCTGCCCGAGAACTGCGAGTCGCTCACCTTCGATCCGCTCGACCCGCCCAGCGCGCTCAGGGTCTCGAACCTCGGGTCGTCGGGCTGCGACGGCGTGCGGTTCGACTTCGACGATCCCTGCGACGAGGGCGAGTTCCAGTGCGCCGACGGCTCGTGCACGCTGGATCCCACCTCGTGCAACCCCGCGGCCTTGGCCGATCGCGTGTTCACCGTCACGCCCCTCGATCCCGACGCGGACGGCGATCGCGTGCACCTCAACGCCATCGGACAGGTCGCGGGCGGCGTCAGCGGGTCCCCGCTGGGCGACTGCCTGATCCTCAACGTCGCGGGATCGCTCCAGCTCTTCGCCGACTTCTCCCCGATCGGGTCCGACATCGTGCGCGTCGAGGTCTACGACCGCGGCCAGCTTTCCGGCTCCTACGACGTCGTCAGCCAGGTCGGCCTGCCGCTGGGCACCATCGTGCCCGACGCGGCCGGGCTGAACATCAACAAGTGCGGTAAGCTGGGCGACCTGCTCGGCCCGCCCTGCTTCTTCGCCTGCACCGAGGCGCCCTTCACGCTGCTCGGCGGCGGGCAGGTGCTGGTGGGCGACGACCTGCGCGTGCTCGCGGTCAGCGCCCCCGACCCCATCGTGTCGATCGACGCCTTCGAACTGATGGGCCAGGGGCTCGACGACTTCACCGTGCGTCAGCAGGGCACGCTCAGCCCCGAGGATGTGGGCGTGCACCAGGGCCACCGGGTCCACGCCGAGGACAACGCCAGGCTGAGCACCTCGCCCGACGGGCACCTGGTCGTCTCCAACCTCGGCTCGTCCGGCTGCGACGGCGTGAGCATCGACCTGGGCGACTCCGAGGGCGGGCTGATCCGGTTCGCGAGCGGGGGCGAGTTCACGGTCGATTCCTTCTTCGATATCACCTACCGGGTGAGCGACGAGACCTGCCCCACGTGCCCCGACGTGGTCCAGTACGGCTGGCTGCTCGAGGCGACGACCCCGAACGAGGTCTTCATCGGCAACTCGCCGCTGGCGCCCCAGACCCCGACGGACGTGCGGCTGTACGACGACCTGGGCAACCTGATCGCCCAGTTCCCGACCAGCCCGGGCCAGCGGATGAAGGGCGACTCGACGCTCGGCGACATCGTCGTCGTGCGCGAACTGGACAAGTCCTCCACGAAGCTCCAGGATGTTTCCTCCGGCGGGCCGCCAGACGCCACCAACATCGTCTTCGAGCGGGCGTCGGACGGCGGCACCATCTCCGTGACCGACCCCGGCACGGGCATCACCTATCCCGGCGTGCGCACCGTCGGGCTGTACCCGCAGGGTGCGAGCACCGCGAGCTGCTGTTATGGGAAGGTCACGATTCTGAAACGTGCGCTGGTTCCCCCGATGGATTTCACACTCGAGAAGATCATGGCCCGGTCGGCCGGCCTCAACCACACCGGCCTCGGCAACGCACGCCTGGGCACCCACAACTGGATCGGCACGCCGGCCCGCTCACGCCTGTACGTCTCCAACATCGGCTCGTCCGGGCAGGACGGCGTCCGCATCGACCTGGGCTCGCAGTGGTGCGACGGCCTCGACGACGACTGCGACGGCATACCGGACGACGTGCCAGACTCGGCCCGATTCTCGTTCGAGACCCTCGACCCCGCCTCCAGCGTGCAGCGGCTCGGCTTCCGCGCCGAGAGCGACTGGCCCGACGACTGGTGCATCATCGTTGAGCTGGCCGAGGACGCGGCCGGGATCGGGACCGATGTCGGCGTCGCGATGGGCGACAGCGTGGGCGGGTCCTATCAGTTCCAGGTCACCGTCAACGTGCTGGATGCCGCGGGCAACGTCCTCGCCACCGAGCCCGGCTCGTCGCACCCGGTCTGCACCGACTCCTGCCCGGGCCTGGTGACCGTGGCCGGGGACAAGAAGAAGCGGCTCAGCCTTTCCGGGGCATGGAAGGCCGATTGGGGCCAGGCACTCTCGGGCGGCGTGTCGGTTCAGACGCTCACAGAGGTGACACACCGTCTCGAGTTCGATGTCGCGTCGGACGTCACGCTCTCACGCAGCGGCGTGATCGTGCCCGGGGCCTCGTCGGTCGAGGTCATCACGGTTCCCATCACCCCGGTCTCTTCTGACGGTCTTGACAGCATGGACCTGCTCGTGACCGCCAACGCCGGCGAGACCGCCAGCTACAGCGTCTCGCAGCAGAGCGTCACGCGTGACGAACCGCCCTGCCAGGCGGACGTGAACGGCGACGGCGTAGTGGACAACGGCGACATCGGCGCCTTCATCACCCTGTTCCTGGCCCAGGACCCGAGCGTTGACTTCACCGGCGACGGCGTGGTCGATAACGGCGACATCGGCGCGTTCATCGCGGCCTTCCTGGCCGGGTGCCAGTAGGGCACGCCGGCGCGGGAGTCGCGTTCGGGCTTGTGGTTGGCTGAGGCCGGCCTGAGATCGGTCCGGCGAGGGCGATCGACGCGATCAGGCGTCGCGGAGGATCAGAGCGCTTCTTTGAGGGCCGCCGCGGGCTTGAAGCCGCAGGTGGTGGACTCGGGGATGCGGATCTTTTCCTTGGTGGCGGGGTTGATGCCGTCGCGGGCGGCCCGGGTCTTCTTGGAGAAGGTGCCGAAGCCGGTGATCTGGACCTTCTCGTCGGTCTGCACGCCGCTGGTGATGGCGGTGAGGACCGCCTCGAGGGACTTCTGCGCGTCGGCGCGGGAGGACTCGAGCTGGCTGGCGACGGCTTCGATCAGATCGGACTTGTTCATGGCGGCTCCGCGACTGGTGCTCCCCCCGGTCCCGGAACTCCGTCCCGGGTCTCTCGGTGGGGGTGGCTTGTGAGCCCGGGCCCAAACAGGGCCTCGGGCGTGGGTTCATTCCAACCCATGTCGGCGTGGAGGGCCCGACGCCTCCATAAATGCTGGATTCGGGGGGTGCAGGGGGAGTGCAGGGGAGTGCAGGG
>Ga0070727_10000312_pt1 | contig 63781 bp, 127 predicted proteins | sample tdAd472_FD_66722 | JGI IMG/M metagenome (GOLD analysis project Ga0070727, IMG submission 66722) | Marine sediment microbial communities from the Atlantic coast under amendment with organic carbon and nitrate - tdAd47.2 | ecosystem: Environmental > Aquatic > Marine > Coastal > Sediment | place... | reverse complement strand
ATGTCCATAAATTCATCTAACTGAATATCCCATTGAATTACATTCCAGCCAGCATCATAAAAAGGCTGAGACCATTCGCCAGTATAGTCAAACAGTGATAGCAAGGTGCGATATGTACCGGTGTAATCTGGCATTAATCCATGCTTAAATAAGATTTTGTTTTAACGCCATTTTTAGACAACACGCCCATGGCGTCATACATTCTCATGTCGTCATTAAACGCTTCAACTAATGCGGTCCATGCTTTTTTGTGGCTTCTCCAAGTTGTGCTATAAAACATAGGCATATTGGCCATGTCGGTTTTATCGCTACCGCCAATATTTTTGTGCATCATGTTTATATCTGCAGTCATATATTTATTCGAAAGACTTGTTGGTAAATCTTCAAATTTCGGCTTGCTGCTCTTTTTTGGTTTTTCAGCTTTAGCCTGGAGCTCTAATATTCTGATTCTAGCTCTAGCCCTAGCCATTGCCTTTGCTTTTGCGTTAGCCATGTCCGGTTTTGGCGCTTCGGCTTTTTTCTCAACTACTCTCTTTTCTGATAATAAATGGTTTAGCTTAGAGAATTCTGCTACTCTTTCTGGAACAGAAGCCGGTTCGAACTTAGTTTCAATTCGTTTTTGAATTATTTCTCGTTCTAGTCGGTCAATATTTTCTTCAGAGCTAATTTCATCTACCCTTGATTGGATTTCATTCAGCTTTTCGGTTTCGTCTTGAATATAAGCGGAAAGTGCGTTTTCGTCTAAAGGAATGTTTCTCGGATCCAAGAATACTCTTTTTTGTCTCTCTAAATCTCTGACTGCAGCTCTCACTTCTACGAACTTCCATGGAACGTAAAAATTAGATTCAAGCGGCTCACCTTTAGAATTGGTTTGTTCCTTTATAATTTTGGCGGTTAAATTCAAGTAGGTATTTAAGCTTCTTGTTTGCCCTTCAGCTATTGGCCTTACATTTTCAACAGCATCAATTGTATAGCTCTTGTTTCTCTCAATGAATTTAATCTTCTCAATAAGGTCATTTGCGATTTTGATGTTATTTTCAAAAGCGCCTTTTTCGTCTTGAACTTTTTCTTTGTCTTCATCAGCAATCATTTCAGCTAATGCCCGTGGGTCTCTAATAAGCTCCTTTTTTAGCTCTTGTGGGCTAAACTCTTCAGTGCTCAAAAAGTTTGTTTTTCCGTCTCGATTAAATAATGCGTTAATACGTGAAGTTTTCTCTTCCAATTTTTGGAAGATGAAGGCATCCATACTGTTTTCGAGCAACGGGTTGACAATTCGAACAGATTCAAATAAGTTGCCTTGTCTCCATATTCTACCTTCTAACTGGACCACATCTGTAGGGTTCCATGGTAAAGTAAGGTTATAGAGGACTGAACTATGCCTTTGAAGATTGATCCCTTCTCGAATAGATGGCGAACCAATTAATACTTTAATTCTTTGGTCATCTGGTATTGGCTCGAATTGGCGTGTTTCATCATTGAACTTACGCCCTAGGAATAAATTTTGAACTGCTTCTTTTGCGTCTTTACGGCTAACTCCTTTAGGCGCTTTCATTTTTGCGGAAATAATACCCACTTCATGCTTTTTAAACCCAAGGTTTTCAACAATATATTCAGCAACTAAAGGAAACAAATCTACTCCCAGGTCCATGTAAATAACTTGGCCAGACATTGGCGTACCTTCATTTTCATGGTATTGTTTTACCGTTTTTATACAGCCTATTGCATATCTCAACTTAGGAGAAGATTCAACATATTCTTTTGCGGTAGGCTTTGGCAATCCACCACATTGATATAAATACGGGCTCAACATTAAGTTTTTGGCCATGCCTACAGCCATTAATACTTGTTGCCCTCTTCTTTCATCCTGGGTTAATAATTCCGGGTTAATTGCTGAATATGGTGTAGCAGCTTCAATGCTGTCTTCATCATCCCCCTCTTCTGGCTGGTCATATAAACAAATCGCTTCCAAGTTAATTTTTCCTTCAGCAAAAGCACGAACATCTTGCATCCATAATTCTTGCTGTGCGTCCATTGGAATGACTGTATTAACAGTTTCTTCATCAGAAGCAGGAACATACGTTCCGTCAACCATTCTGCCCTTGTATGGCAATACATATTTGTTTGGACGCTTTAAATTTAGCGCTTCTTTGTAGTCAACAAATCTGAAAATTAATTTTTGAAGAGCTTGGAGATTATCAAACCCTTTGAAAATTTGTTTTCTGACCGGTTTAAGCGCGGCATTGATCACCAACTCCATTTCAACTTGTACATAAGTGTCAAAGAAAGTTGTTAAATTGTTTAATCCAGCTTTTACTAATTTTTCATAGCCCACAATGGCCAACATTGAATAAACTTCTAATGGAGAATTAGTAAATGGAGTAGCGGTCAGCATTAATACGTTACGTTCATTATTGTTTCGCGCAATATATTGGCTAATCATAAATCCTCTTAATGCGGTTGCAGAAGGGGTTCCGCTAGATATTTCGTAGTCTTTTGTTTTCTTTTGGCTATCTCCTTTTGCTGCAGACTTTACAGAAGTGAACACTTTTTTCATTGCGTGCGCTTCATCCCAGCAAGCATAATCAAATCCAAGGTCCTCTATATCGACCATTGTTCCCTCAATTCCTTTTCCAACAAGCTCAGAAAGTCTTTCGCCAAACGAAGCTCTTTGTCTTTCTGTTTTGTCTTTTCCGGTTTCTTGTGAGAGGATATCGCTAAACTGACCTATTAATTCACTTCTTGTTGAGTCGTTTAATCCGAGGTTAGCAAACCCTTCATAAGTCATTATAGATATTGAGTTTTCAGCTACCATTAAAGTATTGCCATTTTCATCCTGCAGCTTTTTAATATATTCCTCAGATAGATTATATAGGTCATTTATTTTGACGTATGGTAAAATACCGGAAATTTCACTAATCCACTGCTTGTATGTCTGATTGGGAACGACAAGTAATGGTCGTTTACAATACTCAGCAGCTAAAGACTGGCCAATAGCATAAGTTGCGGCCCAAGTTTTACCAACTCCAACGCCATAAGCAAACAAAGCGGTGCCTTCGTTAAAAGCAAAAGCAATAGCATCACGCTTTTCTTTTCTAATTTCCATTGGGTCATTGCCAGGATAATATGCGGCAACTGGAAATGCGATCGGAATTTTGTCGTAATCAACTTCTTTGTAACTATTATACTGCTTGTTCCAGTGTAGCTCAATTGCTTCTCTATCGGACTCGGAAATGATTGTAGCCAAAAACTCATTAAACAATCTATCGCCTTCAGCTTTTGCGTTGGCTTTCGTTCTCAACCACACTGTTGGGTCCGTTTTTTGTGGACGTCTTCCGCTTTTAATGTAGATTAAATAGATGTCCTCCCAAGTAATCCCTTTTTTAAAGGCTATGGTGCCGGAATTATGAGACAACCAGTAAACAAAAGCATCTACCAGGTTCAAATCAGAATATTCAGTTTTTCTTGAATCTGAAACATCATTTTTCAAAAAGTCTGGGCGGCCTAAATCGTCTTGACGGCCGGAAGCTCTAACCTTAAACGGCTTCATGTCGTTTAAAGTAGCAATTCTATAGTTGTATGAGAATTCAGCAATAGGCTTAATAGATAATCGAACCGGACTGTTATAATCCTCTAAAAGTCTCAGTCTATTATTGATTAACTCTTGATATAAGTCGCCTAGCCTAAGTTCTTGTGCCTTAAACACTTCTTCTCCATATAAAGCAATGATTTTTGGCTTATCAGACATCAACTGATCTTGGCGCTCATAGATGTTTCCAGAAAAATATTTATATGAAGGAAGCAGCTCACCATCTAAGTAGCATACATGGCCAGCTATAATCCATTCCTTTAACTGCTCTTCAGTAAACTCCAGCTCTGGGTCGTACACATTTAACCATTCACCGCCTAATGCCTGGCCAATATCCCATTTATGCCAAATAAATACTTTGAGCTCTTCTTCTGAAATTTTTCCGTTATATTCTTTGGACTTCAAAATATCCATAAACGATATTATTTCAGCTCCACTTTCTGAAACCACTGGTTCTGATTTTTTTCGTGCTTTTTTTACGATATCAGATTTTGATTTAGCTATTGCTTTATCAATGTTTTCTTCTTGATTGGTGGTGAGCTGAATTATTTTGGTTTCCGGCTTTTCAATATTTTTAATTTCGGAGTGAACTTGGCTTACAGTTACAGACTCCGGATCTTGTGATTCAAGCCAATCTGTAGGTATGTCAATTTTTTCAAGGTCTGAAATATCTCCTTTATGTAAAATAACCTTACCGCGTAAACCACTCGCTTCGTATGGCACGCCAAGAACTTTTTCTTCGTGTTTTTCAAAGAACTCGTTTCCATCATTCCAATGGTCAATTTCTTCTGTCGCAGTTTCATCTGCTTTAATTGGTTCGGAGTATTCAGCTGGCCATCTTTCTATAGCGTGAGACTGTGTAGCGTGCGTTTCTCCAGTCTCGATATTTCGAATAATTTGTTGTGTGCCATCTGCATCTACAATATTAAACAGCTGGTCCTTGTCTTCTGAGCTTTGAAATTCTGGCTTAACACGGTACAAATCGCCAGCTGCAATAATTTCTTCTTTTGTAGCTGGTATTAGTGCTTTTGGATTAATGCCAAGCATACCCCCCTCATCAAAATTAACAAACACCACGCCGTCCTTAACTAAATCTACAGTGCCGATTTTATCTAAAAGCTTGTTGTCTCCAGAAAATCCAGGAAGACCAACATTCACTACTCGGTCATACATTTTAAATTCCGTAATTTTTTCCGGTTTTTTTGCAGCTGGTTTAACGGCGTCTTCTGAAACAATTTCGTCAATTATGCTGTCTTTTTCGCCAACTGCAATTTTGAACTCTTTGTCGTAGTCATTCCAGCCCTCTAATGATTTTACAATAAGGGTTTTACCGTCAAGCTCCACCAAATCTCCTTCATTATATTTTTGGCTTTTTGGTGGGTCTGCTTTTACTGTAGTGCTTTTTGATTGAATGTCTTTCAACACTTTTAGCATATCTTCAACTCCAGTTGTTAGCGCTTCAGACTCGGAAGGATAGTACTTAAACCCGAAAATGTTTGTTCGGCTTAAATGGTCCGGCTTATCATCTTCATATTTAATGCGCGTGGACCATCCAGAGTCTTTAGCAAATTCAGCTTTAACTTCTTTAATGATTCTGCCATTTCCAATATCTGTTCCGATATATTTGCTTTTAGCCGTGGATGAATCATCAATATAAGTTTTAGCAATTTTGTAAATTTCCTTAACTAAATCATCCGCGGTTACATTTTCTCTCTTGGCGTTAAAATACACTACCCCAAGATGCGTGAAGCTTCCTATTGGCTCACCTCGTTTAGCTTGTGTCGCTGAAACTGAAGGAAGATGATCAATTTTAAATTCACCTCCGTTATCATAGATAAGAAATGTTTGGCCATTCAAATCAAAAAGCGCTGAACTCATCTGCATAAACAAGTTGCTTAACTCTATGTTGTATAGTCTTTTAAAAGCGTATTTGATTGCTTTTCCGTATTTATTTATTGGGGCAAACACTACTTTGGTAGAAGGTAAGAATTGTAGGGAAGCTAAATCCACGGGCTCAATTGGTAATGGAGTCTCTTCAGCTGCAGCGGATTTTTCAGCCACTTCAACTATTTCCGGCTTTTCAGTCTCAGTTTCACCAGCCATTTCTAGCTCGTATGCTTTGTAAGCTTCTGGAAAGTGATCTTTTAAAAACCATTTTAATGATCGCTTGGCGTTTGCGGTAATCTGTCTTTGCCAAGCCATATTTTTTGGAGACCATCTGAAACCGTTTCCTTTCAAAGCTTTTCGAACGTCTGCATCTGGAATATCATCAAAGAATATTCTCAAACGGTCGTCTTCAACATTAAATTCAACCTGGAGCTCTCCTAGGTCCATTTCTGAAGGCTCATCTTTTAGAATTACGTCTCTTTGTTCAATTTGAGCGATACGCTGCTTTGCAGTTCTAATATTTCCGCTAATATTCTGATTCACGTAAGAAGGTATGCCTACTACTCGTCCAGACCAGTTCGGCTTCATTAGTTTTTCAATTTCCTGCTCGGAGAGCCCCATTTCCTTCATGCCCTCAACATCATTTTTACGCACCAATTTATTGATTGCGTTATTTCGCGTTCTTTCAGCTTCTAATCTTTTAATTTTTTCCTCTAGCTTCTGCTTTGCTTGTGGGTCACTGCTTAATATTGCCATCTTTCTATTTTTTTTACCAAACGTAAACTCTACTTCCGTTTTTATCTACCCAAAAGTAATAGTCATATCCTTCTTGTTCAGATAATGCTTCATCTTTATATACGGTATGCTCTTCTAAATCCCAACCTCTATGCTTTTGTCTTTTTACTTGTTTTCCGGTTTCTTCATCTGTTACAACAACAACCCGAAACCCAACAGCGAACGACTTCTTTTTTCTGTTAACGAACTCTTCAATTGACGAAATTCTGCTTTCATAGCTATTGTCAACATTTTGAAGCTCAATAACAGTTGTTTTCAACGCTTCGTATTCATTGTAAAATCCAACACATTGATACACTCCTTCAAATATACCGTACAATACAGTAAGAACAGATATAGTTGCAAGAACTTTACCCCAGGCTTTTTGATACCAATGTTTTTTAGGCTCCATTATTTTGATAATTCTAAAATTCGTATTCTAGCGCGTGCTCGTGCTGCAGCTTTTTCTTTATCTCTATTTTCTGGGCTCAAAAACTCAATCTGTGCTTTTTCTTGTGGATCAATTGCACCTACAATCCAATGCTCAAACGCTTCGTCTGGTGTGGGATTGTCTCCGAAAAGCCCGGCACTAGATTCGGTTTGAATAACCGTGGTGTTGTAGCCATCAATTGAAGACTTAAATACATTTCTGCCCTTGGATAATAATCTATTTATGTATGCGGCTTTAGGATTCACCGTTTCGCCAAACAAACTGGTTTGGGCCATATAGTCTTTAAAAGAAAGTCCAGAAGACTTAATTTTTTGCTGGAGGACAATAGCTTCGTTAATTTGCTCCCTCAGTCCACCGTTTTTTAATTGATGGTTCTTTATGAGGATAGGCAAACTTACAATTATGTGGTTTCTAAATTCTTTTACGCCTTCTTCTTCTGCTGCAATTAATGCGTTTTTGGAAAGAACCATGGCCGCAAGTAAGTTTTCAAGAAAATCTTTACCCACCTTGGTAAACACATTATTATCGTAGTAAGCTGGTAGTTCTGAAGTTGTTAAGATATTACAATCAACCAACGCGTTAGCCAGCTTTTTTTGATCAGACTTAACTCGGTAAAAATCTGAAAACGTATCAAACTGGCCAACAATGTTGGCAATAACCTCATTACACCTTGTAGATGCTTCAAGAATTGCCGATAGCTTAATAACTTTATCCAGTGCTTTTTCGCTCTTCATGCTACCCTTATTGTATTTGGACATTTCAAGCGTATTATATTCTGGAAAATCATAATCGTACCGAACCAAAACTGGCTTATAGCCTTGCCCTTCAAAATCTAAAACCTGGTCTTCAGTAAATCCATAAGCTCCAGCTTCTTCAATTAGAAAGTTTTTGTATTCCTGGTATTTTGAAGGAAAATCTGCAGCTGCCAATTTTAAAGACATTGTTCTGTTATTTCCGGAAACTACAAAACCGTCCGTTGATATAATTGGCGTACCAGACTCGTCTCGGCTTGTTGTGATAATTAATGAAGGTGTTAAATTTTGGGCGTACCCCTTAACCGCTGCTTGCGCCGATTCATCCCGGCTGTAATTACGGTCGTTTATGTTCTCTCCAGCTGGTGTTGTTGGATATCCTTTAGAGCTGGCAAAGCTTCTAAAATTGTGAGAAGGAATAATATTGTCTAAGTCAACAATTGCAAATTGAGACTTTCGTTTTTCTCCCGTAGGCAATACGATTTCAATTTCACGCCCTCTCAGCTGGGATGAATACACAAATTCTGGACGTATTTGGCCTACTTTTTTCATTAATCGTTTGAATAATTTAGATTGTACTCTCTTTCAATGTCAACAATTGCATCATTAATTGAATAACCGCCGTTTGACACTCTCTCAATAATAAGCTTCTCAACTTTTTGATAATCTGTTGACTTCATTTTACACACCCATGGAGTGCTGTTTTCATCACAAAAATCAAGTTCAGCTTTGATCAGCTGCTTTAGCTCCTTAATTTTATCATTTGAACTTTCCATTTCTACTGATTTATTCGTTAGCACAATCCGTACAAGTGGCTTCTACACCTAGCTTTCCGCAAGCGGTTAGTTCTTTTCCACATTTAGATAATCCGTTTGCCAGATATAAAACTATTCCCAATAGCGCCAAAATAAAGGCTATGTAAATTACATCATTTTTCATAATTACTTTTTTCTTAATTACTTTTTTCTTAAAACTATTATATCACTTGATACGTTTGTTCGGTCAAATACTCCGTTTGGAAGACGATAAGCATCAATTAATTTTGATTTTGATTGAATTTCTTTTTTGGCCTTATTAATTTTTTTGTCCAAGAATGGAATACCCCCAATTTCTTTTGGTGTACCAATCACAAATATTAATAGACCTCCAGGCTTTAATAGATCCAAAGAACGAGACATAAAATACTCTTCGTATCTGTCTGCGTCAGTGTATTTTTTTTCAAACGCTGCTTCAGTTCCACTAAACCTACCAAAAGGTGGGTTACCAATTACCAAGTCGTATTTTGCTTCAACTTTATCTTTGACTGATTTTCTGTTTACGATAAATTGATTCTCAAATTTACCTTGAATAACGTTTACGTTTGGATAAAGAATTTTGAGAATTTTTGCGGAATAAGGATTTAATTCAACGGCATCAATTTTCGCGTTTCTTGGTGCGTACTGAAGAAAAGCTCCAGTACCAGCTGAAGGCTCAAAAACTGGACCGCCATCATACCCATATTTGTAGGCTAGGCCCCACATTCTTTTGACCATTTCTTGTGGCGTAAAAAACTCAAACAATATCTTAGTATCGTCTCCAGCTTCAGAGCCCATATACTCAATTAAACCTCCGTAGCCACTATATTGAGCAATGAAAGCTTTTTCTTCTGGCGAATATTCTGAGTCTCCTTTTTGATCAATTAAAGTTTCAATACTTTTGTTTACTTCGTAAAACTCACGTTTCTTTTTTGGAGTTACAGAAATATCAATTTTTTCAGAACTTTCTAACGGATTGATTGTTTCAATTTTTTCCGGTTTTTTTTCTGCAGAAATATTATTGTAAGCTTCTACTATTTTGGTTCCTCCGTGCTCATCCATCCAGGCCCAAGCTTCCTCTTGACTTTCTGGAGCAACTAAATGTTTTGCTTCTCCACGGCCAGTTAAGTGCATTTTGCTGCCTTCTGGTCCTTTTGGAATAACATAATGTCTATGCGACCAATCACCTCCATACTGTCCGGTTGAATATGGGCTTTTATTTAATTCATCATAAAACAACTGGCGTCTCTCTTCTTCCGTGGTTGCTTTTTCAAGCTTAGAATAATAGTCTTCTTCTAAAGGCTCTGCTTTGCCGGCCAATTCTTTGTCATAAAACTTTTTATAGATTTTTTCAGTAGCGGCCTTTCTTTCCTCTTCGGAACCACCTTTGATGGCGTCAAATATTTGCTTTTTTACAACTCTTTGTTTGATAACGTTGTTCAACCAGTCTGCAGGAGGGTCTAACGCATCCATTACCGCGTTGTCAAAATCGTCTTCAGAATTCGGCATTTCTATCTCGATTGTCTCTTCTGGCTTTTTAACTGCAGTTGAGTCAACTATAAATTGTGCGTAATCCTCTTCAAACTGTGCGTCTGGACCGGCCATGTAATCAGCTAGTGGCTTTCCATAAAACTTTGCCATTTTTGATGCTCTAGGTTCACGGGCAACTACAAAATCAATGAGACGCTTAATTTCTTCATCTGTTTTAAAGTATGGTTGCTTTCTATCGTCTTTATAAGCTTCAGCTGCAGCTAAGTCAAAAGCAACCTTGTTGTCTTCTTTAACGAGCTCTACGGTGCCTTGTGTTTGACTTACTGGTTTGATATTTACTGTATAACCTTTGTACACCCAATTATTACTTTGAGTGGTATCAATTTTAGATTTTTTTGCAAACTGTTTTCGGCATTTGTCTCCGCACCATTTTTTACCTTTTCTATACCCTATTTTGGCATTACAGTTCCTACATTTTCCTTCTTCCTTCATTGTGAATTACGGTTTTACATTGGTTCGTGTTCACCACCGAACGACATTATCCAAGAGTCGTCAATGTTTTTTGTGGCTAATATTTTGCAAATATCGTTAATGCTTTTACAACGAAAATGTTCGGCATCATCAAATTCAACATTAAATTCGTGCTCAACTGCTTCAATGATGTTTATCATATCATCAGCTTCAGCATAATACACTTTCGCTAAATCATCATAAACGCTAATCAACCCACTGTTTAGCTTTGTTTTTACTATTGAGGTTACTTTTGAGTGATATCTTTCTGGCATTAAAAAAGTCTTTTGATTAATAAGTAAACGACATAGGCTGCAACAAGAGCAAAAACCGTCCATGCAGCGCCTTTTAAAAACCTTTGTCTAGCGGCTTTTCGATCGTATTTGGTTAAATCGTATTTCTCAACAATGTTGATCAATTTTTGCGCATACGTAGGAGACGTGGCATATCCAGCATTTTGCAAGCCAACAGCCCATCCCCTATAGTCTTGTGGATCTAAAGCAAACAGCGACTTATATCGGTCATATTTCATTATGAACTTAGAGTGGTCCATAAATGACTCATAAGGCGAACCATACACTCTCCATTCAGCATCTACAGTTGTTGGACTGGAAGAGCCCCCGTAATACTCATGCGTTTTGGAGTCGTATGTTGCACCACCCCATCCGTGAGATTTAATTCCAAAAAAGTTATTGGCGTTTATTGTCAGCCCAGAACCACCCCATCCACTTTCAAGTGCGGCTTGCGCTAACTTAATGGAAGGTGGAATTCGCGTAAACAATGAATCGTTTACAGCTATTGGAGCATAAACCTCAAAAAATACCGGTGGTGATAGTTTCATGCCTTCTTAATTTTTGCGGTTATTCTTTGCGAATAAAACGAAGCAACAATTAAGGCTGTGATTCCCAATAAAATTAATGCGTGTTGTAGTTTCATCCCACTATAATTACAATTATCCCTATTATTATTGCCAGGACAACTGTAGGTACAAATCGCACAAAAAACGGAAGCTCTTCATTATGTGAGTTCATTTCTTTATAAGCGGTGTTAAAAAGGGAATTCATATTGGGCATTTTAGCTTTGATGTTTTTTCGCCGCTTAATTTCCATCACCTTTTTTTCTTTTACGCCATTACGCAAAAGGCCGTAATAAATAAAGAACACCATGTCTGGAAACGTCAATAATGAGTCCAGTTTTTGTAGCATCCATTTTCCTGCAGAAAATAACCAGTGGTATTGAGTTGTATTTTTCTTCAATTTGTTAAAATATTATTGGCCGACCAATGACAAACCAAAATGGAATATGTTTAACCCTAAACTCAAATTGATCGGCCAAAGTTGTCATTAATATTTGATGTCTAAGATACAAAAATGAGTATTTTTTCCGGAAAAATCTATTCACTTGTTGATAACTTTGTTAATAACCTTGAATTGAATTTTGCTAAAAGCGGCTTGTTTATTAACATTTATAGTATTAGCTTTGTTGTTAATAACTAAGAAATTTATATTCCAATATAAGATTCTCTTGGTGTCAGCATCACGAAAGGCCGTCTTTGAGACGGCCTTTCTTAGTTAGCAAACAGCTTTCTTTTCCGGAAATATTCAGTATAATGTTATATTTGTGAGTTCATTACGTAATATTCACTAATTATCATTTATATGAAAAATTTTTTAATTGAAGACAAGGTTTCTTTTAAAGGAAGCGTAGATTTAGATCCTATAGAAGAAACGGTTGTTTCTTGGGTTGACAACAAATCAAGACAAGCCATTATCGAACACCCGGACGGACATTCTGGAGAGGAAATTCCAGGAAGAGGTTTGGACCCAAAAAAGTTTTACGGATTTGTTAAAACTGATCATTTGGAGTACGTATTAGTAGAGGGTGAAGCTGGAGCTAGAGACGTAGTTGCTGAAGAGGTTGCTGAAAATAATACAGCTGGAGCTGGACCAGCTTCTAACGCCAGAACTGAGTCAAGCCGAGCTCCAAGCGAAAAAACGGAAATTGTTATCTCTGAATCTTTGAGAGCTTTTAAAAATCAGCTCCCTGCAGAAAATCACGAATTGATTGACATCTTAATCCAAGCTTCAGATGCTTATGAAAAAGGAAATGCGTTTGTTCTTGAAATTGGGAGCCCAATTAAAATGGATGAAATAGCTGAAGAAGAGAAAAAACCGGAAATTCCAACTCTTCAAAAATCTACTGCAGAAATTTTAAAGGACCAAGAGAAAGCAGAAAAAGAAATGAACGTTGAGCAAAAAGTAAAATCTACCGAGGAAACTTTGGGAGATATTAGAAAGCTTGTTCAAAAAGGAATTGATTTAGGGCTAATTTTTATTGGTAAAGGTCCTACAGCTGTTAACGGCGAAAAAGACGAAAGTGTTGCGGCGTTTTATAAAGACCAGGCTTTATGTACAATTGTGGACAAAGAAGACCTTGCTTCTATTGCGGTTTACTTCTACAATGTGCCAGACGAATTGACCGCGTTTACTTTAGACGTTGCTAATGCTTCTCAAAATCCAGAAAATCTGGATAATGATACAGAAAAAGCAGATACCGGTTCAGAAAATACGGAAAGCGGTTCAGAAAATGAAAAAAGTGAAACAATCACTTACAAAAAGAAAGATGATAAAGAATCTTCTGCAGACGAAACTCCGAAAGAACTTTCAAAAGAAGAGTACAGAGAAAAGCTAATTGCGCTTAATCGAATTGGAGGAAGTATGGCTGCAAAAATAATGGCTGAATATCCAAAGCCGTCTGATTTAATGACTGCCTATGAAAACAAAGCGTTTAACTACAATGCTGCAGTAAATAAGTCATTAAAAGATGCTTGTAAGAACAATTATTTTGCGTAGATTTAGCTCGACACATAAGTTCTGTAGTTTGTCTGATCCCAAACTATAGTTTTTCAAAACAGAAAAAGCTCCTAGTTTTCACTAGGAGCTTTTTGTATTTAGGTCATAGAAAGATATTACGGTTGACCTAATTTTCAACTGGAGCTGACTTGACGTGAGCCAAACCAACCCCAATGGAAATATTACTTTGCTAAAATAATGATTAATTCTGTAAGAACAACTCCAGCAGAAACACCTATAGCTACCTTTAGCCACTTGTTACGTCTTTCAAGCTTTTTAATTTGTTTTCTTTGCTGAGAAGACAACTCTACGCAAGTTGTTATTTTTTCGCCTTGTTTCTGGAGCTGAACGTCTTTCTGCTCAATTATAATGTCCTTATCCACCAAATTAGAATCAAGCTTCGCACGATTACTCATGCACTCTAGGCATCTTTGGTCCTGGATATCAGTATAGCCAATTAGATTGCAGGGGCACTCGCAACTATCTGGTGGATTAGTGGGCTGGATTAAGAATGTTTCTGATGCTGTCGCGGTATTTGCGACCAGAAAGCATAATAACCACAGAATCTTTTTTAATGCGTTCATTTCTGTTGTCTATTGCGGTTTCTCTATCAATAATTATTTTTTGAGCTTCTTTTAATTCTTGATCAATTTTGTCTATCCGACTTTCAAGCGCGTCAATATTTGGATCTTCTGGCTTAAAAAAAGTGTTTTGAATAGTTAAAGTAGCAACTACTCCCAAAACCACTAAGACAATATTTATCAATAAAGACTTCATTACTTTTTTCTACCGTAAAGCGCGTAGGTTTTAGATTTTAGCTTTTTGTTTTCAAACTTCACAACTCTTACTACGTAATCGTCTTCTCGATATGCGCTGGCAATTCTATCAGCTTCTTCTTTTGATTTTGGCTGCTCTTCTAGTAAAAGATAGTTTTTACCAGAAAAAACTCTAACTCTTGGTGCTCTCATAATCCAAATATATGAAATATTGAGATTATACAGCTGGTGAATTTCTGAATCGCTTAATTACTGGCCATATAACAACCAATAAAAGACTAACCGCAAAAAACGCTAGGGTAAAGTTCTTTAATTTTTCTTGCCAAGTCAAAGGCTTCTCTTTAGGTGGAGGTGGTAATTCAATTGTAATTTCCGTCCAGAATTCTTGATAGTTTTCTTTCATCCACTGATCCAATTCGGCAACATCACTATCTAGCATTTCGTGAGTGTATTGGATTTTTCCTAATATTCGTTCTCTATCCGTACACTCCAGGTCTAAATAGTCTGCTCTCCATACATTCCACCCAAAAGAGCTACTGAAGCCATCATACGCATCTGTTACGGAAGCTATTTCTGGATGAGACTCCATAAACTCACCATCATTTAAAAGGGGTTTAAAGTATTTCATTTTTTGATATAGCCTTTATGAATTTGATAAATGACTCCGGTTTGTGTTGAGTTTTCTTCAAGGTAGGTTTTGAGCTCTTCTTCAGATTCAAACTCACGAATTTTATCAAACTCATTTTTTAATGGACGTTTAATTAGATTTCCGTCAAGGCCAATAAAATTATATGTGGTGAACCAAACTTCTTGCATCTTAAATTGTTTTATGTATGGCCAACGCCATTAAACCGTTGAAGAAAGCAAGAACCAAAAGGTAAATGTTCCATAGGCATATTCCAGCAACTCCAAAAGTTATTGCCAATATAGTAAATGCAGCAACCAATATCAATTTTGTTTTATATGTCATGTATCACTTTTCTATAAAAACACTCCAGCCCTTATCCCAGTAGTCTTCTGTTCTCCAGCGCCAAAACTCTGAGGGGTGGCACCTAACCCCGTCTTCAAGTAAAATTTTACCGTTTTCCATTGTAACCCATTCGTCCGGAGTAAAACCTTCGTGAGTCATTTTTTTGCCGGCTTTCATCATTTCAACAGCTTGCTCTTTCGAGTAATCTGCGTACTTGTCAAATTCTGCGCTCATAACTTTCCGCTTAAATATTCATTCATAATTATTTGCCGGTCAATAACTTCAATTTCTGATTTGATTAAAAAGAAGATGGAATATGTTTCAAGCTCTGTTGTTTTCGCTCTCTCAATTCCTTTTTCTGCAAATAGATCTATTACCGCTTGGCCTTCACTTTTTATTAAAGTATCGGTCTCCATAGCATGAATAAACTCAGCTATTACAAGCTTTTCTTGATTTGATAGGTTTTCTATGTTCATTTCTTTATTTTTTTACCGCAAGCGCCACAATATTCATACTCAGACCTTGTTCCAGGAATTGCCAGCTGGAGATAAACAGTTTTATCACAACAAGGCGATTTTTTACGCTTTTGAGCCATGACCTTTGAGATTATATTTTTTTAACCATCTGAAAAATGTACGTTCTGAAATTCCAAGCGTTTCAATGGCTTGTTGATTTGTTTTTGAGCAAGCCAAAGCCAGCTCCAGTCGATACTTTTCATCACCACGCAACAATCTTGACAAGCTAACCCCCATTGGCCAGCCTTGGAATAGAGCGTTTTTCATTCTTTCTTTTTGACGGTTACGGTCCATTTTAGTTCAGATTTATTTTGGGCGTATTGTTCTGTTCGAAAAACAAATTCATCACATTCTGTTTTATCATTTCCAGCTGTTCAAAATTCTTGGTTTCAATAGAGATTGTTTTACGATCATTTACATTACATCTTAACGCTGAAAGCATTTCAATTTCAAACGCTTCAGTTAGAAACGACTCGATAAGCTCTGTCTCAATATCGTAAGTGTAGGAAACCACCAAGTTTTTTAGCGTTTCGTCTTCACAATCCATTATTTTGATGTTTATCGCGGCCATACTAATAAATCATTACGCGTTCTTTAGCTTTGAAGTTCGCAATCGTCTCCATTTGCATTATTAAATCTTTAGCTGAAGAGAAAGATTCGATTTTTTGTTTGGCCATTTTAAATTTACCAACCATGTGTTCATGGTCAAACTTTCCTTTATTTTCAAGACGAATAAACGCTTCAACAGATCTTCTACTGTAAGGAGATTTAATATAATTTTCGTACTTAGAAAGTCGTTTTAAGAATTCCTCAGTCCATATTTGGTGATTGAGCTCAATTAAGCCATCAATAAACAGTTCTTTTATGTTTACGTCATGCTTAACGCCTTTGTGATGAATTAAATGCGACAAAATTACTGGAGTGATTTTATACTGAGCAATTGTTTTTTGGACAAATAAATATGGCTCCTTTTTCAAATCTGAATAAGAGTTCAAATAGTCTTTCACTTTCCAATTGCTGCTGTTGGAGTTTATTTTTGCAACTCCAGACAAACCAATGTCTTCAATTTTAACGTAAAAAATTGGCCGTTTCAATTTTTTAGCAACGGTGAACCGGTGCTGGCCATCTATTATTTGATATTTCTCATTCACAATTACTGGAGAATACTTTAAAACATCAATTCCTTCCTCTTTAATGACCTTAACAATCTTATCGATTTTTGTTTCATTTAGGTCTCGGTTTCCTGGAAGAAACTTAAAACGGCCGTATTCGCTTGAAAAATATACTTTTACTGACGATTCAACGTCTTCAATTTGCTTCATTTTATAGTTTTTTACTCGCAACCTCCAGTGTATGTGTACCCTGGATTTTCTGCTGTTAATATTGATGCTTCGTTTTTTAGCCGCGTATCTTCTTGCGATATTTCATAATCGGTACCGCAAAATGTTTTAGCCGTTTCAAGGCCAGTAGGCTGCTCTTTTAAGCTACAAGTTGTACAGCTTTCTTTTTCGCATGAAGCAAGTATTAATATTGCTGCTGCAGCTGTTAAAAAAATTGACTTTTTCATAATTATTGATTTTTGTTATTATTATGTTTTTGATTAAGGAACTTTCCTAGCTCCCTTGATTTAAACTGTATTGAGCTTCTGTAGAAGCTACCAAAATCCCAACGCTCAATGATCCAATCCACAAATTCATCAATCTCATCTGGTGTAAGTGGTATTTCATTAAGCTTGTTGCTAATGATACTAATTTGATTTCTAAAATCTGCTATTTCGTTTAGACTCATTTCAACTATATTATAGTTGGAAATTTTTCGGCTCCCTTGACCCATTTCAGATAACTTAGGTCATTTTTCCCAGCCCTAAAATGATTCCAAGCTTTAATTATAAACGCATATTTGTCTTCTCTTGGAAGTTTTGACACACTCAGTTTGTCTTTTATTAGCTTATTTCTAAGAACCAGCATTGGCGACCCGGCATCTAAGTCTAACCCAAAACAGACTTTATTCCAAAAAATATCTGCATCAGTAACGTTCTTTCTGGACATCAAATACCAGAAGGCCGCAATCGTAGCTTTGGGAATAACACCATTAAAACCTGCGTAAAGCTTACTGGCTCCTGCAATGTATGGTTTTAGATCTTCATTTTGATTGAAATATTCTAAAACTTCAGAGTTAGATATTTTATCATTAACTAGTTTTCCACTCTCTATTTTCATACATATTGATATTGTCCCTGCCGCAAGCCTGGAATTACTTATTCCGTTAATATGTAAGGTGTCGTCCGCAGTTCTGGTTTTACCAGTGTCCATGACCTTAAATGCTTCAGTATCAATACCGGATATAACTAACATTTCTTGAGTGGTGTTAGAGTTTATTATTGCGAAAAGTCTATGTTGACCATCTAAAAGTGCTCCAGACTTTGAAAGCCTAATTGGAGAGCCATCAAAAAGCCATCTACCACTATTCATTTCTGCAGTTAGAAAGGCTACATTCCTTGCAGAAACATTTCTATTATTTGGATTTCTTTTTAGAATTTCTTTTGCAATTTCTGGAGTTATTTTTTTAATCTCAGTTTTCATTTTCTCTATTTTTTGATGATTTATAGGTTTAACATTATTACTTTTTGATTCGATTTTATGAATTACGGTTTCTGTTGTTTTTAGTTTGTTTTTATATTGTTTACGACAAGCATCACTGCACCATCTTTTACCCTTTCTAAAGCCTATGTCGATTCCGCAATTGTCGCATTTATTTTGCTCAACTCCCAAGTGCAAATTGGAGTCTTTATTTTTAAAGACCAGCTCGGCATACATTCCATTCCAGTCGCACTCACTTATAATGCGCAAGCATTTTTTTAGATTTTCCTTCTGGATAGATGAAAGCCCTAAAAACCATTCGGTGTGATTATCTGAAATGCTCTGCTTCATTTGTCGTTTTTATATTTCTTTAAGGCCGTTCGGGTATTTATAATAGTTAAAAAACCACCCAGAGCCGTTCAACTTTCCGTCTTCTGAAAAAATTGGTTGTGTTATTGCCAAGTTTTCTGCTTTCAAAGCTCTAAGGTGTACTTTTATTTCTTTCATTGTTGGAGAAAGCTTGTATTGCACATATAGCTCGTCTTGAATTTCTTCTGAGCCATAGTACCAACCTCTATCTCTTTCGTCAAACTCAATTAATATTTTGAGTATGGCGTCTTTCAAATTTATTTCGTTTTGTTCAGACATCAAACCCCTCCATTTTTAGTTTGTCATAGGCCAACGTTACTCTTTCAGAAAAATCGAGAAACAAAGTAAGGGTACACCACTCTTCACCAGTAAGAACAACCATTAGTTCTTTCAAATTTATTTTTTGATGAATATCAAGGCCAGAATACCACTTCATGGCATTATCAGAAACCAGCTCTTTGTGCGTTTCGCCGGCCGATATCATCATAGCTATAAAATTTGCACTTCTCATCTTATTATTTTTCAAGTGATTGTCGCCATGAACGACTATTTTTACTTTCTTGGTCGGCTGGATAGGCGTGATTGTCAATGACTTTCTGGAGACGGTCTTTTTCCGATTGTGGTAATTCATCTGGAGACATTCTTTCGCCTTCAAACTCTGTGCTTGAAGAAGCTAAAACAGCTCGTGCGTGCAAATATCCCCTTGTCTCGTTTTTCCACTTTACTTTTTCTCGTTTAAGGACCATTGTTACTGGAACATTTTCACCAGCACCCAGCATACCGTAGTTAGCGCCACAATATGGGCACCAATATTCAGATCCAGGAAACGCAAAGGTCCATAAAAGCGGAACCTGGTTTTCGTGTCGGTTGCATATTTTCATTGTATCACTCATAATCTCAAAATAAGGTTAGCTGTTTTTCGTACTCCTGCAGAATCTTCATATCCTGCAGATATTTTTCTGCAAATGCTTCGTAATCTTCACCATGTCGTGTTCGACAAAAAATGAAGGTACCCAGCTTTGTTTGTACAGTCTCTTTTGTATCTCCCCATCCGCAAACACAAGTTTTAAAGCCTTCAATTTCTTTTGCGTCTAAAGGCTTGTAATACTCCGTTCCACGGATTATGTAGAATCCGTCAAGAAAATCGTGTACTGGCTCGTTAAACTTGCTCATAACTAATTTAAAACCTCTTCAAAGTGAATAGACTGCATAGCTGATTGGTAATCTATCAGATTATCAGAACCTCCGGTTACCTTATCTCTAGGAACCTTCGTGTTGTTCCAAAGCCTAGATAAATCTTGGTCTGAAGGAAAGCCATTTGCAAAAATATCCGCAAATAGATCCCAGTCAAGTACTTTTCTATTCCGGTTTTTACATTCGTACTGCAGATAAGTAAAATACATTATTACTTTGCCGGGGCTTTCTGAGTGAAAAGCTATAAACGCAATTAATGAAAATTGCTCAATTTCAAAGGAGAATCTAGTTTTTAAAGCTCTTTCTGCCATCTGAAGTATGAATGGTTTTTCTTTTTCTGGTATATCCACATTACCACCTCTACTGGCTAAATAAAGCTTAGTAAACATTGAGCTAGTATCTTTTGACATAGGTTGCTGTTGCAGCTTACTAAATGGTATGCAGAAATTAGTTTCTACAGCTTTGGGGTCTTTAATTGATTTTCTCGTCAGCATATTCTTAGTTTTAATTAATATCTATGATTGGTCCAGTGGATTATTTTACCCTTCCAAGGCTTATCAAACCACTCGTTGAATTCTGTTATTGACGTAAAGCCGTCATTTCTAATTAGCTTTTTTACTTCAGACTCCCAAAGCGTAAAGCCATCCACTTTGATTTCTGGTGGATATGTTTTGCCGCGTGGATTAATCTCAATTAACTGTACGCCAGTGCAAACGCTTTCATAAAAACAATTATAGTTTTTAGTTCTGACTCCAGTGGCAGCTTGTATTGAGTTTCCAGCTTTCCATCTGTTGTGTGGATCTTCTCTGAAGGTGTGGATTTTAATACCGTACTGAATAGGATTAACAAACTGAGGTTTAAAGGCTAGTATCATCTTTATCGTCTTTTTGGTTATTACTTATACGCTCAATTACGTCCATTATCATTATGAGCGCCAAACAGAGAGTAAACACTATTGATAAGGCCCCATGCTTAATTGCTTCAAAAGATTCTTCTGCAGCCATTAACTTGAACCAGTGAAACATCATTAATCCCAGCATTAATAGCCTATATATTTTTTGGTAGATGGTCAGCTTTCTCATAGTTCAAGTTTTTCAATTCTTTTGATCGTTTCATTCAAATCAACATTATTAACGTAGGCCGTTTGGAGCTTTTTGTAATAACCCACCATAAGGCATTTGTTTCTAAACTCAATATGGTCAACACCTTTGTTTCGAGCAATTTGCTTTATTTTCAAATTGGTGTTCGCAATTGCTAAATTGTCTCTGGATTGACTTGTGTTTTTTTTATTTGCCATGTTAATTGGGTTATGCGTTATATTTCATCAGCTCGTAGCAGCTTAATTTTTTGTTGAATTTTTGTCCAATCAAAGTAAGAAAGTGGACGGCCTACAAGGTTAGATATATCATATCCATGTTGAACTTGTAGCTCAATAAACTCTGCCAATAGTTTTCTTTTGTCAGCTGTTTTCATATTTCGATTTTTAGTTGATTTGAAAATGCTAAAATTTTTTTTACTTCAGCCTTAGTAAAATCCAGCCATAAGCTTGGAGCTTCTTGAAAGGCATCCCACTCACAATCACAAAGTATCGTGTCAGTACCATCACATAAATGAACGGGCTCAACAATACCTATGGACAAACGAACGGAGTTAGGACTAAAAGCATAAACAACCTTGCAATGTTTCAAATCAAAAATTGACATTGAACAACTTTTACTGAAGCTATTCATATCTACTCCAGGCCGCGAAAAAAGTATTTTAATCATTTCGTCTGGGCGCTCCATATATTCGTTAATAGCGGTTTTCACAGTTATAATTTTGCTTTTGCCGTTACCCCAACTTGAACATTGTTTCCGGCTTTAGCAAGCCCCGTACACAGATCTAATTGTTCTGCATTTCCTGCAGCAACAGAACCAATTACTTTTCCATAACTTCGAACTGCATCATTTACTACAGCTTTTTTATTAATCAATTTTTGATGCTTGGCCAACAAAAGAATTTCCCTCAATTGAGCTGTCCAGTTTTGATATTTTTTGGTATCGCTTAATGTGATTTTCATAATGTGAGATTTAGTAAAGATTTAACCATTCAAATTCAGTTCCTACCACAAATGGCTTTTTATTTCGGTTCTTGTGGCCTTTCAGTTTTTTAAAAACCTTGACAAGATTATGCCCTTTAGCCCTTTGTTTATCGCGGTGTTCAATCGCTAGTTTTTTTGTTTCAAAGTGTCTCATAGTTACTTGTTTTGTCTGATTCCACTATGAAGGTAATAACTTTTTTCAGAATATCAAATTATTTTAATAAAAACAGCTCGAAAAAAAATTTTTATTAAATTACTTTGATATTTTAAAACAGCGGTTTGCGAGGTCAATTACGCTTGGCCAGAGGTCGTTTGTGTCTTCTGGAAGGTCTTCATCTGTTATGGACCACAAATAGATGCACGGTAGCGGAACTTTTGAGTACTCCGAAATTTTTTTAAGCGTAATTGCTGGTGGAGAAGTTGGATCCGATTCAAGTGTGCTAATTGTTGTTTGCGTCATTCCCATTCCTTCAGCAAACTCTTTTTGAGTTTGACCCATTCCTTTTCTAATCGCTTTAATTGTTAATCCTATATTCATTTTAAAGTATTTTTTTGTCCTTAATTTTATTCCAATGAGAAAATCCAAACCACGCGAAGGGAATCATTGCTACACCTATAATAACTATCATAGGAATGATGAAATACCACAACGGATTAAATAGCGCCAGAAAGATGCTCACCACTAATTGCTGAACATCTACTGAGCCATTTAGAAGTTTTGAAACAAAAACCCAGAAGATGGTAAAAACCATTATCCCTATAAAATAGGCTGGCCATGAAATAACCCACTCCGTATAATCGGTGATGAAATTCATTAAGCTTCAGTTTTTGGTTTAATTTCACCTGGAAGAATTACAATACCCTCTTCAGCCATTGCTTCGCACTGATAAGCTTTGGGCCTGGATTTGTGAGGAAGTTTTTTTAAGTCTATTTCTTTTAATTTGCCGCCCTTATTTTCAGCAATCCTTACATAGAAGCCGCCTTGACATTCTGAGCACTTTGTAAGCGCAACCGATTCTAAACCTCTCATCCACGCTTCTGGAGTAGGAATGTTTTGCGGTTTTTTGCAATGAGGGCACCCACCTACAACGGGGTACCACATATATAGTTGTAGTAATTTGTTCATGCGTTTATTATTAATGGATAGACTACTACAGAAACCATAACAATTAGAAGTATTATCGTAATTGGATCCTTAAATTGTTCTTTTATTCTGTACTTGTCTTTCATGGTTTTTACTTTGTTAATTCATTCAATTCTTTACTAATTTCTTGCTCTATCCGGTTGAGAGTTATGTCAATTTTTTCAAGATGAAGTTTAGTTCTCTCACGTTCTGCAATCTTATCTGCTAAAAGACTGATTTTGTTTTTCAATGCTTTAACTTTCTCTTCTTTAGGTGTTGCCATTGTCTAAGTTTTCGTTAGTTTCTTGAGCTTCTGCCATCCATTCTTTTTGCAGCTTCGTTATGCTTTCTGGTGAAGGCTGTTGCCCTTCCATCAAACAGTAAGACATTTGAATTGCGGCGATATCAATCGTCAACTCTTCTTCCTGCTCTTTTTCTTTGGATTCATAAGCGGTTAGTTTAATTAAAGTTTTCATCTTCTCTACCCCAAGCTTTTTAAGCTCTGCAGATTCAATGCCGGACCATTTTGGTAAGCGCTTTTGTATTTTCTTTGCCAATTTTACGGCTTTCATCATGTTCATAATCAATTTTTTATATCTTAGTAAACTCAAATGCTTTATGGGTTTAGCATTAGAATCGTTAGCAAACCGCCTTCTTTTAGTTGGCGGTTTGTGTTTTTTGCGGTTGATGTGATTGATAAAATTTGTTCTCTAGCCAACAGTAATAAGATAGGGGGTTTTCTTGTTCCCTAATTTTTTCATCAGCATATTCCTCATACAGACTGTAACAATAAACGCTTTTCTTTACGGTTTTTTTCAGCTCTTCTTCCTCTGGAGACAAATTTTCATCACTCATCATATCCTCTAGCAGCTGCTTCGTTTCTTTCGAAACTTCTTTTTCGATAGATTTTATATTTTCTTTGGTTTTTTTAAATTTTACGTATCTAATTCTGGACTCTAAAATTTTATACAGAGTAATCGCTAGAAAGCTGATCCAAAAATAAATCCGGTTTTCCCAAAAAAACAGTGTTACCCCAAACATATATAGGACTAAAAAAAACCAATTTCTTGCCGCATTAGCAGCGAGTTTTTGTGCAGTATTCATATAATTTTTTTTATTCATTTTTAATTACGCGCATCAAGCATGGCGTCTGCCATCATATACGCAAGTATTGCCATCTCGTCTGGCGTTTTTGTTTGGTCTTGAAATACAACTATCAAGGCTTGCCCTGCAAAATAGTCTCTTAAAGTCATTCCCTCTTGAAAAGTGTAGCCATCTTTTACTTGAGTTGCAGCCGCAAATGCGTTAGGATTTTTATCATTATTCATAGTCAAAATTTTGTGTGCTTTTCATGTTGTTATAATTGATTTTTCTTTAATCCGGCTTCGTGAACCAAAGCATTAATTTTATCCCACACCCCAAAATGATACATTCCATGCTTTAGTGGATTTCCTTCTTCTTCTAGTTTTTGACTAAAACTCAGCTGGCTTTGATTAAATAAGTGCCAAGCTGTACAAAGGTCTCCGTTTGTCTCTAGTACAATGTGTACTTTTTTTCTTTTACCGAAAAGGGTGCGTTTTTTTATAATTTCTACTTTCATCATTCAATATTTTAAAAAAGAGGATAGAAGGCACGCAAGCCCATGCGCTGTGCAATCCGTATCATGGTGAATCCTCTCATACCATGGATGGTATATTTTTACTCATCTTCGTCTCCAGAATAAGCGACATTGATGTTTGGTGAATCAATTTCTTCTTTTTCAGATTTATCTGCAGTGTCCGGAATTGCATCTGGATCATAAGGAAAAATGTCAACTATTGATGAAAGTTCAAGTCTTGTTATTTTGAATGTTACCATCAAGCCCTTTAAACTTTCCTCTATTCGTTCGTAAGCTTCTTTCAAATTGTTAGCGGAAACCAAGTAGTTATTTCTAACTTTCTTTTCTTTACCGGAATCGGCATCTTCACTCACGTATTCTACTGATGCTTTGTAGTATTCGTCTGAATCGTCATATTCGAAAATATCAGCAATAGAAATGCCAGCAATAGATGTTACCAGAAACTCCCCTCTGACATACTCACCTACTTCTTTATAAATTCTTGCTTCTGCTTCAGTAATTGACATGGCACTAATTAAATAGGGCTCTGTGACTCTTTTTAAGGTTCCGTCTGTGAACTCTTTGGTGTATCTGCATTTTGCAATTTTCCAATTAATCATAATTTATTACGGTTGTGGCCGTTTGGCCGGTTTATATTTATTCAATGTTATTTTAAACAAAGGAACCAGTATCAGCAAAAGTTATCTGAATTTCTTTGAATGGAAGATCAATGTTTAAGCAAAGAATTGGGAAAGTATCGCTACAATCAATCCAGTCTCCCTTTTTTGGTAGACCCCAGTCATTACAATAGTTTTTTAGATTTAACAACACTTCAAACAACACAAGTAGTTGAATGTCGTTTCTTGGCCACAAATCTTCTGGAGCATCTCTATCTATTCGTCCAAAATATGCTTTCAGTTTATATCCGTTGGCTATCTCTACAAAATAATCTGAAAAATCGTTATTTTTAGCTATAATGTTTTCTAGTCCCGGTGGATATGTCCCAAGATTTCCTTCGATTTTTAGTTTTTTCATTGTATGGTCAATTCCTCTCTTTGATTTGACCACTACTGGCTCGTATAAATCTTCAATTTTCATAATGTATTAGAGTTGTGGCCGTTTGGCCGGTTTATATTTATTCAACATTGTTTTTGTGTTCAACATGGGTACATTCAGCCACTACTTGTTCAACTTCTTGATGAGCATTTACTTCAGCTGAAAGTTCAATTTCTTCTAAAACAAAATCTTCATCATATCTTTTATCCATGTACTCCACTATGGCTTGCTTAATTTCGTCTTGCGTCAAAAAATAAGTTGTTACAATTTTCTGGTCCATAACTACTATGCTTCAGTAAATGCTTTTGCAGGAAGATGTCTAGCCAACTCTTCGTCAGTTGGATCTAGCTCAACAACCACGCACTCATGTATTTGTTTATCGTTTTGCTTTTGAAGATTAAGGAAGTCTGAAAGCATACGAGCTTCTTCTTCTGATTTAAACGGCAATGCACACATGGAGCATTTGGTAAAAGCGGCCATAACATCAAGTGTTCCAGGCTTTGAAGAGATTAAATTAAATTGAGCGACATAACCACCTTCAGCTGGGCCGTTTGAGTCTTTTACAATAAATGCTTTTTTCATTTGATTTTGTTTTTAGTTTAATATTTAGGGTATAAATCGTGCCGTCTTTCAGAATAGATGGCTAAATAATAGGTGTAAAACCATTCTTTTGAAGACTCTAAAGCAACAAACGTTCTGTTGGCGCTGTGAAAAACTCGGTAGTAATGGTCCTGGAATTTAACGCTAATCCGATCACGGTCTTTAATTCCTTTTTCAATGTAATATCCATCCTGCAGAATCCATCCGTCTTGAATTAAATCTTCTGGAGTAAGCAAGTTTTCGCTTTTAATTATGGTTTTAGCTACTCGTTTTAAAGCTCTCTCAAATAGCCAATTATTAATTTTCTGCTTCATAGCTTCTAGTTTAGTTGATATCTGTGGAGCCAAACGCTCATGTTTTTGTTAAGCTTTTCAGACCTCATGTAGTGGTCGTTAGTATCTGTACTTGCAGAACCTAATCGACCGCCGGTACCAAATCTTTCAGCTGGAGCAGAATAGATTAAGTAAATGTAGGCTGCAGCCAACACTAGGCCAATCGCAAATAGTATGTAGATTGTTTTCATAATCTTTTTCTAGTTTATTGGTTTATAGATCTCCCACAAAAGAAAACCAATTATGATTAAGTGGAAGACGGAATTCAATGTAAATCGAAACTTGATGTTTTCAACAGTGCTTTTTTTCTTCACAACACCTCTAACCAGGTTGTTAATCGATATTAATATGAAATATGGCCACAAAGGAGTGAACCAACCAGTTATGCCCCAGAACCATTCAAAAACTGTTATTATCAATTGAAATAATGGTATCTCACTCAACATTTTAGGGTCTCCGTTTATAATTTTACCAAGCTCTTTTGGTGTTTTTCGTAAGTAAGCTCGTAGCGTTAATACGTTTCGGAAAGCGTACAAAATTGTTAGTGAATAAAATATTTTTAAAGCTATCATTTTATTGTATCTCCTACATTATATGAGTACTCAATGATTTCATGTAGCATTTTATCGTCAGAAATTACGAAAATTGAGCCAATAGAGTCTTTTAGCACTATTCCTTGAAAACCAACAGCTTCTACAACTAGTGGTCTGATCAATTTTTCATACTGCAGTTCAATTATTTCTTTTTTTACATACCCTGGACAATCACAACAACAATCTGGTTTTGAGCTTGAAACTATAGCCATATAAAACATGGCCGCTATGAATCCAAAAAACATTGAAAACACTCTTTTGTGATGCGCGTTCTCTTTTTTTCTTTGTTCGTTTAGTCGTCTCATTCTTCTTCTTTTATTTTTTCTTCATCATCTTCAATACTGATTTTGATCTTCTTTTCATCCCAAAGGTCAAATCTCAGATAAAGCAGCATAACTATAAGGGCTAAAAAGCCAAAAACTGAAAAAATAAACCTTGTGGCCGGTTCCCAAGCCATAAAATCTAAATTCAATTCTGCAAAAGCTGCAGCTAAATAATGAATAGCACCAAAAGCCATCCATGTGTAGATGATGATGATGAATAATTTAATTCTTCTTTTTTTCATAAAGCTTCAATTTTTAGTTTGATATTTCTAGCAATCACCTCTCACCCTACATTAAATAGGCTTCCTCCAAAGGAAATTCTAAAATCAAATCTTTCCTCCAGTGTTTTGAATGTTTTGTAATTAAATTCTGGATCCAATATAAAATATGGCATAGACGCAAACTCGTCAAAAGCCGTTTCTAGTGCAATAGCCAAATTAGAATTAGGGTTAACCCAAAGCTTCTTGTATTTTCTAAGAAAAAAATACATTTCAGCATCACGCAATCGTTTATCGCTTTCAATAGTTGCACACTGAAAACTATTAAAAGTTTTGCTCAAAATATTCAATTCTTGATCTATCCAAATTTCACAAGCATAATCTCTCAGTCGAATGTTTTCGGATTTAGAATATTGAAGAGTAACTATACTACCAAATGAAACTCGAATTGCTCCAGCCTTATACATGGCCATATTTGTAATGGTACCTCCAGACTCAGAATTAGCATAACCATTGTATATGAGCACCTTGGAACTACCTAAAGTGTTCATATAGTCTTCAGTGTCTAAAACGCTGCGTTTAAATATTTTACGGATTAATTTGCTCACTATATTTAGATAATTGGTTTATCAGATATCAATTTATACAACTCTTTATTCCATTGAGCATCTGCTAACGCATGGTGAGCTCCGTCTGGGTCTGGATGATTGTTCTCTTTCCATGCGCTATCTAATCCACGCTCCCACATCATCTGCTTTAAATCAACTACCCACATTGGAAATGTATCTGGCTTATCAATTAGTCGGCCAAATAATCGAGCAAATACAACCCAATCATAAGCTCCAAAATAAGCATAGAAAACCGGGTCAGCTGTAAAGTGGCGGCTTCCAGGCTTCATGTCCATTAATTTCTCACAAGATTCAATCCAAGTTAAAACTGCTTCAGCTATTAAAGCATCTGGACCAAATACTTCGCAACACCAATTATTATGTACTGGCTGATGGAATGAAACGTTTGAATATCCTTTTCCTGCATTTTCTTTTCCCCACCAACGTAACTTAGACAAAACATTGTCTTTAACCCATTGGTCGGCGTTTCTTTCGTCAAAATTGGTTGATTCAGCATAGAAAGTATCTCCGGTTTCAGAAACAATTCCAATTGAAACAAGATCAATTCCTCCAGCCCACTCTATAAATTCTGTATCAAAAAAGTATTTCATAATTAACTTATAAGTTAAGTTTGACCTATTTGTAATTCTTACGATTAATCAAGTGCCCTAAAAACAGTGAGAAACACACCCATTTCCAAAAGTGCTGGTCTGGCACGTAATGAGAGCAAGTCATTCCTACAACACTTACTGCTGAATTAATGATGAACTGTCTCCAAAATTTGTATGGAGCTTGATTCCACCAACGTTCATCATTATTTTCTACTTTCAAGTTCACGCTCAAAAATTTGTATTTTTTTGTCTCGGCCATCATCCGGGCCAAACTTATTTCTTGAACGTTTTAACTTTTTAAGAGCCTTTTCAAGTTCCGGCTCTGTCATTTCTCTTACTGGCTTATTCATAAGGTTTCATTTGTTCGTTCCAAGTGAAATTTTGAGCCATCACTTCTTTGTGTGTTGGCATTACCTCTAAGCTTATCCAATAATTAACTTGTTGTGGTGTAGATGCTTCACGCTCCAGCTGTTCTTTAGCCATTCGACCATCCTGCAGCTCATATACGTGCAAATCCCAAATACCTCCAGGACCATAAGTACCAATACTTCTTCTAACGGGCACACTAACCGTATGCAAATTACCGATATGGTCTGGCAGCAATACATCACCATATTTCACATTGTCTTTCAAAAATTGAACGGCTTCAGCTGGAAGCCAATTGTTTGTTGATTCCTTCATTATCTAGGTATTAAGTCAATATCTAATGTTTCGCTAGAATTGAGTCCAAAAGTCATATAATTTTGTTTGGAGAAAAAGCGGAAAATTCCGTCTCCAATCATATCAAACTTAATTGCTCCCTTAATCGGATCTAAAAGACCGTCAAATTCAGCTCCGTGAACATAGGTTATTATTTCTTTTGGAATAAGTTCGGGTCTGCAGCCAATAATTGCAAATTCTGGATATCCTCCAGCGTCTTCAAGTACAGCTCCAGTTGGAACAACTATAATTCCATTGTAAACTCGGTCTTCATTTGGACCTTCCTCATTCATTGTTGGGAAAGCTAATAAAGTATCGCGATCATATATTTTCACGTTTTCCATAATTAATTTAAAGCGCTTGAAACAATTAGATACATCACTAAGAGAAGTAACGCAAGTAATGACAACCTAAAAAATACAATTGACCTTTTTACAAACCTTACGATATCAAAACCGTCTAGTTTCTCAATCCAAGTTTTTTTATATGGCAACCATTGATAATAAATTCGTTCATCTGGTGGAATAATATAATGATCATGGTCCGGGTCGAAAAGGAAACAAGTTCCGTCTGAATGGGTGTAATTGTATGTGAAAAGGCCGCTTGTAACACGTCTATATCCTTTCTGCATATTCCCACGTCTAAGCAATTCAATTTTTTGCTTCTTTTTAGGAGCTTTCAAATGTAAATATCTATATTTCTGAATAATTGGCATTTTTATATTGTAACTAGCATGGTTATGCGGCTTTCAGCCAATTTTACTTTTTTATAAACTCTTCAATTTTAGATATCCTCTCTTCAATTAGCCGATCCTGCTCCATCTGTTTATTCATGTCTGCAATATGCTTTTCAGCTGCTTCAATTGAAGTAAATAATTTTTGTGAAAACAATAAGTTCCAAGCGTGTGGCGACACCATTTCTGAATACCTATAATAGACCGTTTCATCTTTGAACATGGAGAATAGACCTGGGTTTCTAGGCACCTTAAAATAATCTATTTCTTTGGTCTCATATCCTTCAGCTGTACTACTGACAATAAAACCCTTTTTTAATTCAAATTCAATTTTTTGCATAGTGGTATATTTATTTGTCAAATATAATAATTTGAATGGTTTTAAGGCTGTTTTATTAATTTTTTTTGATATTAAGTGTTTTTAGACTCTGTTAATGATGCCAAATAGTTAATTTGTTCTGTAGCAGAATTTTTAATGTCTCGATAAATTGCTTCAGTATATGGGTGATTATAGCTATTTGTTTCAAAAATCCAATCCATACATTGCTGTAGAGACAGCCAAATATTTGCATTTATAGACATTTTAAAGCTTTTGTTTTGCGGCGCTAAATGTTTTGAGAATAGCTTATTTGCAGCCTGGACTCTAAAATCTTGAAAATTGGTATAGTAAACTACCCAGTTTAACGGAAACTTCACTTTCAGATAGGATTGATATTCATTTGAGAATAAACTGGTTAGCTGTGTTATTTCTGACAGCTGATCGCTGGTAATTTTAATACTTACATTGAACATATTATGAAGACTTTTGTTGCAAACGGTCCATATACATTTGTTGTGTTCTTGTTGGGTCTGTAGGGAATTTAACTTGAAATTGAACGTATAAATGACCACGTTTATAGTTTTGAGGATTAACAAATCCTTCGTTTCTGACGCGAATTATTTTTCCCGGATGAACTTCTTTAGGAATTTGAATTCTCAATTTACCAGTTGGAGCTTGAACAACTAATGGACCGCCATGAATGGCTTTTTCTAAATCAATTTCTACCGTTATGTTTTCATTAAGCTCTGTATTTTCTGGCTCTCTGCCATCTGGAGTTACAATTATGGTTAAAATCAAATCTCCAGGACGGCTATTTTCAGATCCAATCCCCTCTTCTCTTAATCTTATTCGACCATGGTTAGGCGTCATTTTTGGTATTGTAATCCAAATCTTTCGTTCCAGAAGTTGTTTACCATGGTTCAAACATTCGTTACAATTAATAAATTCATTGTGAATGGAGTTTCCAAAACATGAAGTGCAAAGAATCGGTTTTTCGAAAACAAACATTTTTCTACAACCATGAAGAGCTTCTTGTTGAGATAGGTATATTTCCGAGAATAGATCTTCAGAGGAAGTTTTAACTCCAAACAAATCATCAAAACCACCACTTATTGATTCCCAAGAACGGTTTAAAAAATCCTCAAATCCTTCAAAAACATAACCATCATAAAACCCGGAACCAGACTTTCTTTGATCAGCTCGTCTCTGGTCCTCGTAAGCACTGTTATATGGGTATTTTCCGTTATTTGTATTCCGGTTTTGTCCGGCTAAAAGATTGTCATATTCTTTACGCAATTTATCATTTCCAATTACTGCATAAGCTTCATTTATTTCAATCATTTTTGTAGCTGCAGATTCGTCTCCAGGGTTTTTGTCTGGATGGAATTTAATCGCTAATTTTCTAAATGATTTTTTGACGTCTTTTTGCGTTGCGCTTTTGTCAACTTCCAATATTTTGTAGTAATCCTTCATTAAATCAAATTCAATTTAATTCGACCTCTATTCATTTGAAATATCTTTTTACCGTCTGGCGGATTACCTTCTCTATGGTCGTAGATACTTATCTCTTCAGCTGTATTTTCATACTTCTGAGCTAATTTCAGTAATCTCTTCAGTCCAACAACTGGATCTTTTTTCTTTGAATTAGAGTTTTTACGGTCTCTTGAATAGAAAACGCCTTTTTTCTTGTCTTGAAAAATCACATACAAGCTGTAATTCTGTCCTCCTGGTAAACTCATGCTGTCAATTTATTATTACGGTAAACTACTAATTGTTCGAATGTCTCACTTATTTCTGGTCCTTTTTCAGCAAGTAATCGTTTTGCTCTGAAATACGAAGTGGAATTTGGATTTTTCAAATACTTATCCATCACCTTATTCAGTAATTTCCAGCGCTCCATAAGTTCAAGAGCTCTTTCGTTGGCTGCAGTTACTTTCCTTTTATCTTTCACAAACTGGTCATGCCAAACTTTTGTACTGGAGAATCCATGAACATTGCTTGGGTCAAAATACTTGGCTGGTGAATTCGGAATATATCTGTTCTCTGGGTCTCGTTGAACGTATTCCCACGCTAACTGCATCCTTAAACGAAGTTCTTTGAATTTAGCTTTGAGCTCTCGATTATCTAATCCCGATAGTTCATTGATCAAAAATTCCCTTGAAGCTTGCAATTGGCTTGGGGCTACGTAGTGCATTTTGCTAAATAGCGTTGCATACATGAAGTTCATTAGTATTTGTCCATACTGCTGAACTTCTGGAGAGATTTTTTCACGCTTTGGGGGGGCCGCCGCAACGGGGGGGGTTGTTTTTCCGGACTGAGGTACATAATCTCCGGTTTTTTCCGAAATTTTATTTGAAAAACTTTGCTGGCGTGTAGGATTTTCTTGATTGGTCGTGTTGCCTTTAAAAGAATCTAAAATATCCGAAATTGTTGTCTTTTCAACAATTTCTCCGCTTCTAATTATTTTATTTTTTTTATATATATATCTTTTTTCAGTAGGTACAATTTTTTTCCGGTCTTCACCCTTAAAAATACTGGAAATGTGTTGAGTTTGTCCGGATTTTTCCGAACCTTTTCCGGCCTTTTCCGGGCGTTTTGAACACGTTGTTGACACGTTATTAACACCGGAAAGAAGCAGTGGATTGCCGTTAAGAGATACCCCTAAACATGAAGTATTTATATGTATTTTAAAATCGCTTCGTGTTCCGTGAAAGTCTTTTGACGTCAAAAATCCAGCTTCTAAGAGCCGTTGTAAACGATTATATATGGTTCGAGGTGATACGCCAATAGATTTGGCCAAGGCAACGTTATTTGTCCTTAAAACAAATATTCTATCCTCTAAAAGTGATTGGTCGTAGTTGCCGTAAAGTTTTTGTTCTTTTGTGATTTGAGAGCTCAAACATTCAACAAGTCTTTTCATTAAAGAAACGTGCGTATCTCGCAGCATTAATTTTATGTCGTCAATTTTTTCTCTTGCTCCTGGATCTCGGCCAGTGAAAACATTTTCCTTTTTGTCTTCAAATTGTTTGTTGTAGTTGCCAACAAAAGATTCAATCTTTCTGAATGTTGGCGCAAAATCAATGTATAACATAATTATAACCTTTTTGGTTTTGATTCGTATTACAAAGAAGTAAGCCTGGAGAATTTGCTATTTATCTCCAGACTTAGGACTTCCTTGATTAATCGTATTTTTAATTAAACCTATCTCATTGAGGTAGGTTTCTATTTTATCGTATTCTACCGCTTTAGTATAGCGCTTTGAGCTGAATATTGCGAAATTCTCCATGAGCTCGACAGAAAAAAACTTTTCATGCCGGTAGGCGTAATTTCCAATTTTCTCAAATCCATATTGGATAAGGTCAATTGTATGGCGATATTCATATCTTTTTTCGGGTGTAAGCATTTATTCCAATTCTTTATTAATAAGCGTCAGCATGACTTTTATTCTTTCTTTTTGCAGAAGAAGCTTTTTCAATACTTCTTGGTTGATACTGTTGTTGGGAGCTGAAGACGCGTTTTTAATTCTCTTATCAAGAACTTCAATGTGAGACTCAAACGAATCTCTCATGTCTTCTACTAGGTCTTGGTTCATCATCATAACCGCCCAATCCGTTTTGCTGCCGTCTAATACAGTGTAATCAACGTATGTTCCTTGTCCAATCATATCCTATCTTTTATACATTTGGAAAGCTTCATAATCACAAGGAACAAGCTTTTTTATTTCTGAAGTGGTGTAGATCTTTTGTCCACCATTAATGATAAATTTCCAAGGAACATCTTCATGGCCCATGTAAATTGCCCACTCACAAGTTAATTCTCTCTTGGCTATCCATTTAACCCACATACCTTCATGGAGTCCATGAGAATAGCAATGCCCGAAATTAAAAATTCCAGGAGCCAAATGTAAAAGAGTGTGGAGATTTAATGTGTTGCCGTTAAGCTTGTCAGATAAAAGATTTTCATCTGGAGTTAAGTGGGTTTTTGGGTTTGAAGTTTTAAATGGTTTTGGGCGCATTATGATATCAGTAAGTGAATAGTTATCATTTGATCCATGCGTACCAAAATTCGAAACAAAGTTATCTATATTGACTTTTTCCATTGGTATCAGTTTTTATATTGAATATGGCTTTTTATAGCTATCATATTGTTTGCTGCAGCTGCAGCAGGAATGATGCACAAAACCTTGATTCTGGCCAAATCTATCATGTGGTCTAGTTTGTGGCCGTTCTTAGATTCAAAGCGCTCGTTAGAAACGCTATACTTTTGGGTGAGCGCAAACAGTTCTGGGCTGGACATTTTTGCCCAGCCAGAACGTTTAAATACTCCAGTTCTATACTTACTATAGTGCATCCGTGTACTGTTTTTTAGGTAGATACACGCGGTAAACTAAACATTTGACTTTAACAGCCAATTGCTTTCCTTTAAACAGTGCCGTTACACTTGCAGCAAAGCTTGCGTATTTGGCTATACGGGTGATTTTTCCCAATCCTGGGAAATGCGGTTCGTTGCGCTTCAGAATTAGAATTTCTCTGAGCACTTCGGGCTCATCACAATCTCTTATAACTTGGCGATACGTTTTTGTATTGCCAGCAGCCATAAGAAGTTTATAACTTACATCTTTGCCAATGAGTTCACTTTTAAAAGGAACTTGGTCTTTTCTTTTGGTACTTAGTACCGGTGTGTTTTCATTTTTCATGTGTCAGCATCAAATTAATTAAACAAAAAAAGGGTAATCATCTATGTTTCGCATCAACATTCGACAATTACCCTTTATATATGAAGGTTCTTTCTCCGGAAACAGAGAAAGTGATTTCAGTATTTATAAGGTTGAGGATGCGACTCAACGTATTTAAAAGAACGATTTCCGGTTCAATATTAAGGGTTTTCAACATTAAAAACAAGTTTTCAACAATAATTTATAAAAGTACAAATGTTAATAACCTACTTTGTTAGATAGGTCGGGGGGGCACCAAAGCTAAAGATATTATCCACTTTAGGCGAATTTTCTTGCCCTAACTTATAAACAATAAATCGAAACTGGTTGTTTGGTAAGTATTGAACTTTGTACTGCATCCCTTGGCCATAAGTACCTCCAGACTCACCAGAACCACCTCTAATAATTTTTGAGCTCACTACATCATTATTGTTTGTCCAAGTTATTCCGTTTTGGTCTGCAGCAGTAACTACAGCGTGCGGAAAATACAAAAACTTCCTATAAGCCCAAATAACGAGAATGAGCAACGCCACTATTAGCGCTCCAGTAATTATCCTTTTTTTCATGCTTTAGTGGTTTTATTTTTAACGTTAAGTTCTTTGTCAATTGTTTTCTGTTTGTCTTCAGAGCCCTTAGAAGAGCCGAAAAAATACTGAATAAGCATCAGCCTTTCATTAATCAATGATGTTACTACACCTCCAGTTACAGAGGAAATAACAGCAATCAAGGTTTTGTCCTGCAGAATCACAACGCAAACGATATCAATTAACACCAACAAAGCGATTGCTGGCAAATTGTAACGCATAACTATAATAGCTACGCGCTCACTCATTGCAGTTTTAGTCGGTGATTTCTCCATCTTCCTTTTTGTCTCTATTTGCAAACGGATCCTTTGGACCTACAAAGAAGATCCAAATAGCGATTATTGCAAGAATTGATATGAATACCCAAAAGGTTTTCATTAATTACCATAAAAGCCTGCAGGCATAGAAACTCCAGTGTGCCCACCTACCGGCCTAGATATTGGAATTATTTGTACGTCAACCATTCCAGAAGCCATGTCTTCATTGCCAGTTCCACTAACCGGAACGCCAAATATATCATTCTGTTCTACCAAAGTATTCGTGTCAATTGTTTCCATAACTGGCGGTTTAGTTCCACCCGTATAGCTTCCACCATTAGTAACTGGTGGTTTTGTTGCTCCAGAACCGCTTGCAGCATCAGATTGTGTTCTGGCCGCTTCTTTTTTCTGTTTGAGCGTCTTTAAATTCATTACAAGTAGAATTACTGCTAAAGCAACAATTGCTATAATTACCCATTTTTTCATTTGATATCTGTTTAGTTTAATATTTTGGTATTGCGTTTGGATGATCGCAAGGCACCCGTTTATTTGCGCATGGTGGGTTTATACACTGAACGGTCTCGGTAGAATCACAAAGTTCGCTGCAGTCAATAAATGTGCCATCTGCTTTTCGGTATTTACAGCTTTCGGCTTGACTGTGCGTAGGAGGTCCAGCAATCTCGTCTGCAGGACCAAGCAGTGAATTTAAAAACTCAGTCTGTCTAATCTTATGCCAGCTGGTATAAATCATGTAAATCATAACCAGGAGTAAAGCAATCGATATTACCGGAAGTAATTTCTTCATTTTAGACTTTTAAATAATTCAGTGCTGCAGGACATAACTGTGCAACTTGTATTTTAATAGCTGCTCTACGCAATGCTTTTTTGCCAGCGATTTTATGCTGTTTCCACTCTTCAATTAGCGCTACAACCGTTTTATTATTCAAACACCCTGGTCCTATTGGTAAATTACCTTCGATAACTGGAGGGGTAGTTGTTGAACTAGCTGGAGCCGCAACTGGCGTTAGAGCTTCCTGCATAGCGTTTCCTTGTGGAGAACTAGGAAATTCAATGTTCTGAATATCATTAGGATCTAAACCACCAGTCACTCTTAAATCAGTTGGTGTTTCGTCCGGCTTTTTCTTCATCAAAACAACTACAATAATAATAAGCAAAATTCCGATCGCAATAAATGGTATATATTTTTTCATCTTCTAAAATTTAACGCAAGGACAATTTTCTAGTATTTGTGCCTTCATTTGTGGTTTAACATTGTTGAAAGGAAACGCATTAGGCATACTGTTGTATGTCGCTATTTGCTCTTGTACGGTTGCGTCTGATTCACAACCACAAGTTCGCGATATCGTTCCCGAATTTAGTGTGGAGCTTAATGAAGCATTGTTGAGAATTGGCTTGCTTCCAAAACTATTAATTGGATTAACAGTTGAAGAGCCTGGCGCTGTATTTAAAGCATCTGCAGCTCTTTGAGCTTCTTTTGCTTTTTTATTCTTTACGTAAAGAATAATGCCTAAAATAAGGACTAAGCCTATAATAATAAATGGAATTGCTTTTTTCATGTTTCAAATTTAAAATCCGTAATCAGCACATTTTATTTGGTAAGTATCTTCTACATACTTTCGTTTGGCTGGTTCACCGCAATATCTTTCAAGTTTAACCTTAACAATAGGATTTAAGGCGTCAATAGGAGAGCCGGTTGAAGTTGTTCCTCCACTAACGGTTCCCTTGATACCTAAAGGATCATTTAATGGGTCTGGAGTTGGTTTTCGGTTCTTTATAACCAAAATGATTATTACTGTTATCACAGCAATAACAAAAAGTATGGCCAGAATTGGTTTTAATGTTTTCATAATTTCTTTACTAGGGTGTTAAAAACTAGGTATATCACTAAAAGGAATAGTGCTATCTGTAATAAACTAACGACAAGTGCTTTATCCATTATCTCAATGCTTTACGTTTAACATACAATCCGGACCAGTCTGGATATCCGCTATACTGTTTAAATTGGTTTGGATCAACCGAACCTTTTAAAAATCCAGCTGTATTAAAGGCTAGGCACTCTGGTATATCATCACAAGCCTTTTTCAAGTCTTTGATATTACCTTCATACTCTGGTAAATGAACTAAATCACTTCCAGGAGAATCGGTTTGACTAAAAAACTGATACCCTATGGTATTACCTCCTTTTGCTCTTCTTTTAGTGGCAATCCACCAAATCGCAAACCCTATGGCCAGGATTACAAGAAAAACTATTAATGACTTAGGAATTTTCATATATTATTCTTTAATACTGCGTGTACTTTTGGGGTTATTACTCTACCTCTCGCGTCAATGTCATAGGTTGTTTTACTAACACTATCACTTACATTACCGCCAATTGTTGTGATTTTATTATTTCTCTTATCTACGTCCACAATCAAATCACAATGACTCATGTAATTACCAGTAGAATCGTAGGTTACTCCGGACTGTCTAGGATAACAAACTAAATCACCAACTTTTGGCGAATACTCTTCTGGCTTAAATCCAATCAAACCTTTTTTAATTCCGGCTTTTCTGTTAGCAACCGCCTTTCGAATATACGTACTATGACTAGTCGCATAAGGAAAAGCATCTTTAGCTCCAGTGGTTTTGAATAGCCAAGAAATAAATGCGGCTGACCAAGCAGCTCCAGCTCCATAATCTTTAGAGTTTGCTGCTTGCCAGTACTTGGTCAAATCAGCTTGTCTTACAGAACTCCCTTCTTTTGTTTTGCCAAATCCCCAAAGCTCATATTCTGATAGCGCTAAGTCTGCAATTTTTCTACGTTTCTGTTGTTTTCGTATAACGAAATACCAGATGAGAAAAAGAGCAGTCAAAACTATCAGAATAATGACAATCGCTTTTTTGGAATAAAGTGCTTTCATAACTATGTAGTAGTTTGTTCAGCATTAACTGCTTTGTAAGTTTTACGAACCACTACTAAAATTACAATTAGCAACCCTATGATAATATAATATCGAAATGGCATACCTTTATTTCTTTAGCTTTCTTCTATGGCTTTTAACCTTTGTGCTACCACCGGTTTTTTTCTTTCTTGAATGAGCCTTCACCCCACAAGAACCTTTTTTGTATGTTGACTTTTTCTTTGGCATAATACTTTTTTTACATTGATTTTTTAGCTATCCATCCAACTAACAAAGAGAACCCAATAATACCCACCAGAATAAGAATAACCAGGAAAATTGCTTGTCCTGGATTTTCTATGGTGTGCATACCGGTATCTCCGCTTTGAATCTGAATCATAAATCAATAATTATTCACTGTCTGTTGACTCATTTGCAACTAATTTCGCGTCAGCTGCTTTCCATTTTTTTCTGTATGATAGTGCTAACACTGTCACTACGATAAGAGCTATCACAAGCCCTCCAAATCCAATCTTTACTGCCATGGCATTTATTTTTATAGGTTAATAATTAATACATCTAAATTGCTTTTTCTGAAGTTTCTTGTTCGTTTGCAAACTTCATATCCTTCTCTACTTCCCTCGTCATTTGTATTTCCTTCCCAGGTAACAAAATGATTATCGTGAACTTCTAAGATTAGAGCGCAATGAGTCCAATCTGTAGGAGTTTTAGAAACTTGAACAATGTCTCCGGGCTGTACTCTTTTATAAAGGTCAGTTAGGCTCATTGATCTCAACTCTTCGTTTCGAATTAATGTCTTTTTCTTTTTAGCGTGTTCACCCATCACATCACAGCTATACGTGTTTGGATAAAATGAAGTGAATTTTTTACCGAAAATTGAAAGCGTTTGATCAATTACAGTTAATGTACTGCCAACGCACCACGCCCACGGATTTCCATCATGGCCACCCATATAGGCACGCACCCACGGACCTTCGTTTTTTCCGTTCAATTCTCTTGGATGCACTTCTAAATGTCTTTTGCAAATAGGAATAATTGCTTCTCTAAAGGTTTTATAGTTTTCTTTGTTGACGGTTCCGTTTGAAAAAGCATGGCTCATAGGAGCAACTAAAGCTTCCCATGTTTGTTTACCAACAATACCGTCCTCTTCCAGTTTTGATGCTCCAAGATTATTCGTAAAGGCTTGAAATTTCAACACTGCAGCTTCAGTTTTTTTACCAAAATCTCCGTCCGTAACTAAATTCGGCGCTTGACCTTTTGGCCATTTGTACAAATTGATCCATTCTTGAACACGCTCTGCAGCGATTCCTTTGGAGCCGCGAGCAATGTTTTTATCAAATTTCAATTCTTTTAAATAGTCTTTTTTTATCATGCCGGTTGTAATAGTGGTAGGCTTTCAGCTCTACAATTATCAATATCTTTATACAGTTGTTCCTTGCTTGCATCTGTCATAGCTTTAATGGCTGCCCAATCGACAATTCCAGTAGTTACTAATTCACAAGTGCCTGGCGCAAGCGACCAGAATCCATTTGAGAACACAACATTTTGCGCTCCATACATAGCCGGTGTGCTCGGATTATTTGCAGGGCTATAATTTGTAATTTTCTCTGTTTTAGCTTGAATGTCTTCAACTCCCTTTTTCTTTCCAGAAAAGAACTTGTTGTATGCCCAGTAACCAATTAAGGCAACTGCAAGAAAAGCTGCAACAATTACAATATGCTTATTGGATAGCTTCATATTCCAGTAAACAATTCAAAAAAGTCTGCTTCTCCTTTTGGGTCTGCAGTCTCTTCAATATCCGTATTGTATTGGCCGTTTAAGTTCGGGTTTTGGCCCGAAGCATAAGGCGAATACTTTTGTCCAGATTCCTCTAAAGACATTCCTTCTCCTGGTTCTAAATCAAAGCTGCCAATTCTAGTTAATATTGGCTGGTTTTTTGGTCTATTCATAGGTCGTTTTTTTAGTTTATCTCTGTAGGCTGGAGACAATAACAGAAAGGAGCCATAGACAACCAAAATGGCCGCTATGACTGCTATACTGATATATAAGATATTCTTATTCATTAAGCTGTTGTTTCTGCAGGAGGGGTTACCACTACTGCAGTAGCTTTTTCTTTAGTTGCAACTACGATTCCAGCGATAGCTCCAACAACAATTAATACCGTTAGAACGGCAAACATTTGAAAAATTGACTTGTCCATTTTTTCCTTTTTTTTAGGTGATTATTAAACTCTATATTTCCAAAGATCTTTTTTGGCTTGTTTAATACGCATATTCATGTGCTTGTCCAGCGCTTTTTTTTGTGGAGCTGAAGAGAGCACAATAAAACCGCCGATTATAAAAACAACGGCTCCAATTATCAGTATTAAATTAAGCTTACTCATATCTTAGTAGTGACTTCCTAATTGGATTACACGGTGATTAGCTGGCCAACTAGCCGGCATAACACTATCACTCTTAGCCAAATTAATGGTGTTGGAGATTGAATCATGTTGATTTGCGCCTAGTGGTCGTTCAGAATGGTAAGAATAGTCTTTACCAGTCATTGCTTGATTGATACCGTTATTCCCTAAAGAATGGTATCTGTCTCTAGCAGACATTTTAGGCGCCTTCATAAAGAAGTAGTATGCGGCAAACGCGATTGCTGCAATTGTCAGAACTGCTATTACTAGCATAACTTTGTTTGATACAGTCATTTCTATTTAGTTTTTAAAGATGATTAAATTGCCCAACTTTTTATGTAGTCGGATCCAGAGCAACAACTGCATGAACCATTTGGAGACATACACGCGCCAGTCTTTATACCGTTTTCATCAATGCAATTGCACTTAGTCCAAGCAGCTGGACGAACTACGTCATTTGTAAACGAGGTCCATCCTCTTAATTTTGGTGCACTTTTAAAAGAGTACCATGCTACAATAAGTATTGCAGCTAGAGCAAGAAGCCCAATGATTAAATATGAATTTTTCATCTTTTAGATTTGTTTAAAAATTATCTTATGTTGGTTCCCCCACAAGGTTCAGTTTGGTTTTGATATGTTCCATCTGCGTGTCTGCAGTTATAAAGTTTTTTCTTTGTACTAATCGGACGATAAGGAGCCGAAAAAGAAGCCCATCCGGAATATTTAGGAGCGCGTAAAAATGCGTACCAAACTACAAATACGATTGCTGCAATAGCAATAAATCCGAGTATTAAATAAGAATTTTTCATTGTTTTGATTTTTAATTTATGATTAAAGTGATTAAATATTTTGCTTTTTCGGGTTAGTATCTGTAGTAATCGTAATTCGTTGGCATACCACCGGCAAATGATAAATCTTGATTTCTAGTCGTAGAATTTCCTTTACAGCCATACGGACTGCTGCAACTGCCTTTACACGCTGGCGCACTTTTGAATATAAGCCATAAGCCGGCCCCTACTAAAATCGCTGATACTATCAGCACTATCATTCCTGGTTTCATACTTCTAATTTTAACTCATTTCTGCAATGAAACATTCTTGCTCCATTGGATTATCATTGTAGTCATGGTTTGCCTTCAGCTGGATATATTCTTTATAAAAGTTGATCAAACCTTTATCTTGATATTGTTTCCAGTGGCACTTTTCATGCTTAATTACTTGCTCATTATCTTTAACGTCCTTTTCAATATACACTCCAAATGGCGGCATTGTAACCGCTTTTCGGTCGCCAGGCAAAGGCATAGTAATGAACTTAGGTTCTCTGTTTTTAGCAGAGCTATTAAGAAACACTACATATAGCACGATTCCTACAGCTAACATTAATGGTAAGTACTTTATCATGCGCCTAATCTTTTTGCGAGAATAATCCCAATTAGTAATAAAAACAAAGCTATTCCAACTCCAATCATCCACTGTCCAGAAGAAATTTTTCTGGCATCCTTAACGTAAGCCGTAATTTCCTTTTTTTCTAAAGCCGTACCAGTTCCGTCATTCATTACGACATTTCCGTTTTTAGTAAGGTCTCCATAGCTTTTTAAAACTCTTGGATAACCAGGTGCTTCAAACGACAAATACATTCCAGGAGACACATCAAATTGATACGCGCCCTTTTTATCGGTCTCGGTTCCAACTACACCATTGCTGCCTTCAACATAGTCTCCGTCTTGACCAGTTAAAAGCACTAATACTTTGGGTATAGCTGCTCCAGTTGCTTTATCTGTTACCTTTCCTTTCATTTTACTTCGTCTGAATCAATTTGTCGTCAAATAATAATTCAAAGCTGCCTTGTTCAAATCGCAAATGGTCTTGCGGAGTGAAGATGGCATTTTCACCTCTGAAATAATCTTGAATCCCTAATTCAAGCGTAAATCTTTGAGTATATTCAGAACAGATGAACTTAGATCTTTTGCCCAGGCCAGTAATATCAATTCCGGTTTTTTTGATTATCGCAACTCTTAGAGTGGTGAAATAATCATAAGGAATGTTAGCATCCCATTTTTTTAAAGCCGAATTCAAAGCATGGTCCATTTGTGCAAGAACTTGTTCTGGCTTTAAATGGTCCATTTTTGGTCTGAGCACACAAAAATCTCTGTACACATCTATTCTATGTGACGCTGGAACCACGGTAATTCCGTTATACCAGCTATCAGCGTTTAAGAGACGTTGACCTCTACCCCAATAAACAAGGCTAGAATGGGTATAGTAAGCCGGGTCTTTAACTTTATTTCCTTCATTGTCAACATAGTTGTCGTCAAAAAATCGAATTAGTTTTGCCATTAGACTATTCCCATTCCAGAGCAAGATGTCTCCATCTTTCGCCTCTTTTCGGTAGCTGTTGTATTTCTCTCTTATATCCACTTTAATCCTTTTTAGGTGGGTCAATTAAATCTGCAATGTTGCCGTAAATAACTGAAGAAGGCCAAGCTTCTTTCACCCTACTTTTAATTAAAACACACTCTTCAGAAGTAAGGTCGATATTGCCTTTTTTTGACATGGCAATTCTTTTACCTAGCTCCCAGCGTGCATATTTTACTTTTTCATCTTCTTTAGTGTCTCCGTCCAACGTTGTTCCCAACGCTCTAAGGATAACATCTGATGCCGTCATGTTTGGAAGTTCTTTTTCCGGGTTTTTCGGATCAAATGCTAAATCGTTTTTCAACGCTTCACCATTGAAGTTCACGATTAATTTGTTTAAGTCAATTTTCATATTACGATTGTTTAAAATTTACAATTTACCAGGTACCGTTAATTATTTCAAGTATTTCATCAGCCAACGAATTAGCTGTATATGTGCCCCTCATTGGATAGGTTATGCTTCTTAACCCATTTCCTTCGAACGGCGTTCCTGCGGTACTATTCACCCAATCTTCTAGTCCGGCTATTCCGTCACTTGCTTGACTTTGAATACCGTTCACGTAAAGTCGGGCCAATCTTTTTGTTTTAACAGATTTAACAAGCTTGTTAGATAAGTCAAAAATAAATTCTTCAACACCTTTAGTAATTTGATCAAGTTCCTCCAATACTTTTAAAGAATCCTGGACATCTACCAAGGCTAAAAAAACAGTTGCTTCCATCCACGCTAACCTATGCTCCTTAACTCCCATTGTCCACTCTCTGTAATTTCCAGCTTCGATTGCCCAGTATGCTCTATCGTTTACCACTTCGTTTTGGAAGTCGTGATTTCCTACCAGAAAATAATGTGTAGCGATATGCTTTTCTGGAGCAGTCAATCGGTTCCAATTAACTGGGTTTTCCACATCAGCTGGAGCTGCAACTTGCATTTTTGTGTAGATGGCCACCTTTAGTTTATCCCTAACAGCTTTTCTATCTCTCCAGCCAGGCGTATATTTATCAACTGCTTGAAGTCCGTACTTAGCAATACCTTCAATATCTGTAACTTCAGTAAATCCTACCGGAGCTGCAGCCACATCATCTTGAACAATTACAGCCGGATATTCTGCTTCGTTATTTTCCTTATAAATCTTCATATTGCCCTAGCTACTTCTCTCCATCTTTGAGAGGTTTGGTCATAAATTATTTGTACTGATTCTTCACCAGCTAATATTGTGTTCCCATTCATTAAAAATCGATTGGCCGCAACTGATCCAACGTCATTATTCTGCAGGGTAATATTACCGCTGCCAACATTCATTAAAATTAAGCTGGTCCATTTACCAGCTGGTGGAGCAACTATGCCCGTAATACTGTTAGCCCCGGTTGAACTTAATCTTAAAACCGTTTTTACAAATTCACCAGAAACAATTAATCCCGTTGGATTATAATCGTCTTGGTCCACAGCAAAAGCAGCTGGAGATAAAACAGCATCACTTGAAAAGCTCAATGTTCCTGCTATCGTTATTATATCCTCTTTTACATATCTGCCCATACTATTTGTAATCACTAATTGGTCTCCATCTTGAAGACATTGTACAGTAATAATATTGCGCCGATTCGTTTGGGTTTAACGGATTGTTGCCGTTAAGCAAAAATCTATTAGCTGCTGCCGAACCAGCATTGTTGTTTTGAATTACCACATTGTTAACTGTTCCAACATTGATAATCAAAACTATATTTCTTTTAGCTGTTGCAGATGGAACCAAACCACTTATCTGTTTGTTTCCGCTGCCATCAGTCTGTAATTGCAATACCGATACTATAATTTCACCGCTTCCGTCTCTCCATCCTGCCGGGTCATAATCGGCTTGGTTTGCAGATAACGCGGCTGGCGTTAGAACAGTATCGTCTCCAAAAGAACGGGAGCCATTAAAAACAACGTCCTCTTCTTTTATGTATATGCCCATTTATTCGTTAATAAAGGGGTTAATAATTGTAGGATTGTTGCCAGGTGTTAAACTGGCCACCCAATCCTTTAACCAAGTTTCTGCTACAACCGGAGTAAGAGTTAACATTTCCTCTTCAGTTGTTGGGCGCACCCATGAAGAGGGAACCAATTCAAGCTCACCCATAACCGGAGTTTGTGGGTCAGCGTCAATGGCCGCTTCTGAAACAAATGGTTTTAAATCAAAAACAACAACTCTATTCCAGGTTCCATCCCAATTTCCATCCGCGTCTTCATTTTGGGTCGGAGTAGGAAACCGTACAATGTTTACCAAAACACTTCCTGCAGGAAGGCTAGTGCCGTCCTTTAAATTTAATTGTATTGAATTTTTAATAGCCATATCTCTTATTTATGCCGCTTCGTCTTGTAAATTTCCATTATCTAAATAAAACCTTTGGAATAATCCAGTTGTTCTATCTTTTAAAACTAATCCGTCTGCAGAGTTAATCATTCTAATATCGCCGCCAGCCACTTCTAAAAATGAGTTAGCTGCTCCGCTAAAATTATCAGCACCTAAAACAACAACACCATTATTGTTTGTCTGAGGAACCAGTAAAGCAATTCTATCTCCCGTACCAGCTAATCCAGTAGTTCTAAACATACCGCCAATTATATCACCAGTAGATCCAGCTGCTCCCGAAACTCCATTGGCAACCGCTTCAATACCGATCATATCCGAAGTATAAGATAGTCCTGCGTTATTATATTGCGCCGAAACTAAAGCTCCGTAAGACTTTTCATCAAGGTTTGATGCTGCTCCACCTCTAAGCCCAGCAATATATAGGCTTGCTGCTACACTGGAACCTCCACCAACCAAACCGTCTAAACCTACAGAGGTAACCGAACCATTTCGAGCAAACCCATACACTCCAGCATGGTTTGAACCGCCAACAGATTTATTGTCGAACAATCCAGCTCTAACTATTGATACGGCTGCATTGCTTTGTAATGGAACAAAGAGCCCATTAGTAACGGTTCCTTGTGCATTAACAACAACACCGTTTGTAGGATTGATAGGAAAAAACCCTATCCCATTTGTATAACCAGATGTTCTATGAGTTTGGCCATAAGTAGCGCTGGCAAGTGCATTTGTGCCAGAACCAGTATTAAATTGGCCATCATCTTGTAAAAGAAGGCGGTCGTTACCAGCGTTGCCCTCAAAAGTAACCATTCTGGTTGCGTTTGAGTTTCCTGCTCCACGAACATGGAACATTCCGTCTGGAGTAATAGTAGTTGAAGCAGCGTTAATTGCTACTCCGTTATTTACTGCAGAAATTAAAATATTGTTGTTTGCAGTTGGTCCTCCAGCAAAATTGCCAGACCAGCCTACACCAATTACTAAATTTCCAGTAGAATCAATAGATGATACAGTATTAGCGGAAGTTGCACGCATAGCAATTTGTGCGTTACCGTTATTATTAGCATGGAATCCAGTTCTAGCATCTGCAGAGCTAAACTGTTGAAATTCTTGGCCTAACTGATAAGCATAGCGTACAGCAGTATTACCCATGTTTGTTCTAGCTCCATTGATCGCTAAATCAACTTGACCAGAACCTCTAAATCTTACAACATCTGAGTAAGTAGATACTCCGTCAAAGTTTCTGAATTTTGCAACATATCCAGAACCCGAATTGTTATTCGCATCAAAATGAGCTCCATTTCCATTAATTGAACGGAAATGAAAGTTGTTTAGACCAGTAAATCCAACTGGACCAATAAGAACACGGTCATTATTAGTAGGTGTTAAAAACGTAAGCTCATCCGTAACAGTAACGTTTGTATTAGATACCGTAGTACCAGAAGCAGTGTAAAGCGTATCGATTGGCAAATTACTAGCCAAATCAGCTAACGTAGCTGCTTTTAAATAACCAGTTGAGTTAACAAACATAATACCTTCAGTGCCAGCTAATGCCGTTGCTACTAGTCCTAATCTTTGGGTATATAGCTGCTCTCCAATTATATCAGCTTGAAAACCGGTAAAGGCAACATTATCACTTGTGTAATACCCAGCAAAATATGGTCGGTCTGTTCCAGAAAAATCATCCATCCCAACAAAAAAGCAAGCGTTTTCAACAAACGTGGTATTGTCATAAATTTGGCCTTGTAAAACTGGATTACCACCAGACGCCAATACACCAAAATAGGCATCATGGTTAGAGGTAGTATTTATTAACGTGGCTTGGCCAAATGCTCCGAATCCTGCAGGATTAGAGCCCGTTCCAGATGTTACTGTGTTTCCACCAACGGTTTGAGTAAAATTAACGGTAGGGCCAACAAACTCTAAACGATCAGATGTTGCTCCAGATACAGTTGTTGTTCCGGTAACTAATGAGCCAGAACCGCCATATATTCCACCGCCACCCGTAAGGTCAGCAAGTGTCAAATAATAGTTTGCAGCAGATGCAGCTGTTGGCGTATTCACCAAACCAGCCCGGACATTTGCCGGCAAAAATTGACTAATATTTGTTCCTATTCCTCCTTGCATTATGCTAATTCTACATATCCGATTAATACTCTAGGTGTTCCACCAGGATTTGATGATGGAACTGTAAATGCTTGCGCTTCTACTGTGTCGTCTCCTTTATTTGGAGCGAATGACTGAACATATCCGTTAGGAACTGAGACTCCGTTTAAAGTCCCGCCATTCCCGTCAAAGAAAATACTAACGTTTTGAACGTTATCTGGAGTATTGCCAGAAGCAACTGCTTCAATTAACTCAATAGGTCTTTTAGCCCCAGTTAATTTTGCTAAAATTTGGGTAAGGAGTAGTTCTACTGCTCCACCTCCACCGCCGCCACCGGCTACTGGTATGTCTGTTCCAATGTTTGCCATTCTTAGTTAGTTTTTATCCACCGCATCCGCAAGCTGGAGATTGCCTTAAAAAGACAGCCCATCCAATCATTGCAAGCGCAAAAACGATTATAATCCAAGTCCAAGGTTTCATTATGCAAAAGGATTAGTGAACGCTGGGTCAGCAGCGTAATTAGGTTCTGTGTCTTTGTCTCCACGGATAACTTTTACCGCAACAAATGCAGCTAAAAGAATCACTCCGATATAAATCCAATATTCAGCTTTCATATTTTTGATTTTAATTGTTTGTTAAACTAAATTGATGATGCCAACACCATCATAAGCGTATTCCCTGGTTGTGTCTGGTAAGTTTTCGGATCCAGGAACATTAATAAATAATGCGCCCAACTTTCCTCCACCATCTTGCCAAGGTTTTGTTACTATAAATTGGCCACTGTAAGGGCCAGCGTTTTCAATTACAATAGTGTCTCCAGCAACAACAGAGCCCATTTCTGGACGCTCTTTTAAGGTTACTGCAACTTCTTGACCTACTTTGTGGTCAAATCTACCAACCGTCCAAGTTCCTCTATAGGCTGGAGTGTTTGCTGTTCTATTGCCGCCAGCTGCAGCTTGTTTACGTTTGTAAATCACAAATACTACGATTAACACTAATACAATTAATGCTATCCATTTCCAGTTTTTAGATAAAAATTTCATTATTTCTTGATGGTTAAATAGAGTTCGTCAATTTTATTATTTCCTTTTCCAATATTATTGGCCGTAGCCTTAATCCAAATTCGTTCAGCACCGAACAGCGACATACTGAAGTCAGCACACGCCACATTTGGTGTATTTGTAGGTAGTGTTGCCGTTGCTCCAGGAATGGGAACAGCATAATCAGTGTCTTCAGTATCTACACACGCACTTCTGTGAATGGTAAATTCAACATCTTGATCAACCGTGCTTACCAAATACAAGTAAGCCAAGTCAAATGAAAAAATAGTAACATCAATATAAAACCAGTTATCCCCATCAACTAATTGAATAGGGTCAACATTTTTATACTTCATAAAATTGTTAGCAAAGTCCTTGTTTGGACCGCATCCTTCTACATAAATTTTTTTTGCTGTTGCCATTTTTACTGTTTAATTAAAGGGAGCAAGCGAACTCGCTCCCTTTTATATTTGCTATTTTGAATGAAAAAGCAATTTATTTTACCATGGAACTAAATCCCAGTGGAATTGAACTTCTAATTGTCCTCCAGTTAAATTTTCCCAAGTATCATCTGTTACAGTGATTGCGAAAATATATCTTTGAAGACCAGTAGTAGAAGGAATTACCCCGGCTACTTTTACACCGTTGCTCCAACCACCTTCTCCAGCAGCCGTAGCTCCAGTGAAAAGATTTACATCACCTCCAAAAAGGTTGTTTCCATCAACAGTTGCAGATAAATCTACAGCTGTAGAAGCACCACCTCCAAATTCAGAAGTTCCAGCTTTAGCTACTGCTAATTTTGGATTTGAATATGCTGGCAAGTTGATCAATTGAATTGAAGCTTGCGCACCAACAGCAATTGGGTCAATATCAGCTTTGTCAATTTTCGCTTCATAAACCACTTTGTCTCCATCTACCATTCCGATAAACTCAAAGTTGGTTCCAGTGTAAACAAACACGTTAACAGTGTTGGCCATAATTTTGCCAGCAGCCATGTCCATGTCTAAGTTTCCACCAAACTTAATGTCAACCGCACCAATTCCATTGATGTCAATTGTCATTGCACCAGTATTGGCTTCTTTCATAAATATTCTGTAGTAATCTCCAGAGTTGTATGACGCAACACCGTCAATTTCAACTACTACATCATCAGCAGTACCAGCGTTAACCGCTTGCGCAGCCAATAACTGAGAACCACCTGCAGACATTAATTTTACTGAGCCATCTGGAAACTTACCGTAAAGCAAGTTGTCAAAAATGCTCACAAAAGTATTAACTCCCGTCTCTGGAGTTACCACTTGTGCTGGATCAATCGGATCGTATTCTCTACCGTATCTCATCTTTCTTTATTTTAGATTAATTTATATTTACTCTTTAATTGTTGGACAAGCTGGGCAAGCTGGACATACTTTTTCTGGTCCGTTTTTTTCAGCTTCTCGTTTTTCTCTTTTAATTCGGTATTCGGTTGCAATTATGTTTGCAAGGAGAATAGCAACCAAGGTTACCGCACCAGCTATTAAAACTCCTTTTGATATTTTCATTACTTAATTGCTTTTGCTATAATGATTATAAATAATGCTACAGCTGCAGCACCTATTAAACCAGTGATTAACATTTTTCGGTTTGAAGCTCTTTCTTCAGCTTTTTCTTTGTCTGTAGCCGCCTTAACCTTTGCAGCTTCTAAAACTTCTTTAGCCGCGATTACATTTGGGTCTGAAGCTGCAACTTCTGCAGCTCTTTCGTTTTGCTCAATGTATTCTTTTTCAATATCCACTGCAGTCTTCTTTGCTTCTTCAAGAGAAGCGGCTAAATCTTGACTTTGAGCTCTCAAGTCTTCCATTTGTGCTCCAGCCAGGTTCCATACTTCTGGCATAGTAAACACTTGTGGATAAGAATAATCTTCAGCAATGTTTACATTAATCAATTTCGCTTGTTCAGCAGTTAATGGACCAGCATTAGGAACTTTTCCGTTTTGCGGATCCCAAATGCCTTGGTTAATTTCAGACACATACTTTTCAAATGCGATTTTATCAATTTGAGCTCTCTCAAACAAATCTTTTGCTTTAGCTTCTGCTATTCTAGCGTCCTCTAAGTTCTTTTTTGTAATCATGCTGTTTAACTTAATGCAGTTTCTAATAATTTTACTTGGTCGGAATATGTGTATCTTATTCCCCAAACTTTTAATTCAGTTTCATAACTAATCACGGCATCACCACCCTGGAAAACATCTATCAAAAGATTTTTCACAAGAGAGCCTTTTGCGTGAAGGTCAACCGGCTCAACCCACTGTTGTATGTTGTTGGCCGAAATGGTAATATTTTTTAAAGCAGTAGCAGCTGAATTACCGATCAGCTGGCCCTTGTAATAAACTCTCGTTTCAAGGTCTCGAATTGGAATACTAAACCAGTTTCGATTGCCTACTTCAACAATAAACTTTAATGTTACAGCACCTTGTCCAGAAAGCAGAACAGATACGTCTGATAGACTATTGATATTTGCATCAACACCTCCAGACTTTATTTTGAAGTCAAGATTAGTTAGAGCATCACGCACAATCACAATTAGAACTATAATTAGCCCTAACAATGTGAACAGCGAAACCAATAACCAGTTCTTTTTCATTTCTTGTCCTTTTTCTCTTTACGATACTTATTAATCTCTCGTAACATTCGATAAATTGCTGTTACTGCAATCAAAATTGTTATAATCACTTGTATAGATGTTTTAAACGCGTTCGCATAATCTCCGAATGTATCAGTCCATAATGCGTGTTCACTTAACAATGTGAAGCTAGATTTTGTCCATACTACAGCCAGTAGGAGACCATCAAATAGGTATCTTCCAAAATCATATAACATATCCTTATCTATAAACTTACCCGTCATTAGTAACCCATATCATCACAATTAACACCGTACACGGTTAACATCATTGCTCTTGAAGCTGCAGATGCTTGACAACCGTTTTTAATTTGGAGCTCTTGTGTGGTTGAAATTCTTTTGGTTAAATATTTGTACTCAGAATAGGAAACTTGACCATTAACGTGGCCATTTTGATCAGCTAGACATAAGTTAGATGCTGCTTCAGTTTGTGGACCAAAGACTCCATCAACTGCTATCTTGGAACCAACCTCTGGACAGCCTTCGTTTATTGCATATTGAAGAGCTGTAACATTATTTCCTTTAGAGCCAATTTTTAATGGGAATTCATCACTGTATTGAACGGGAGTGCCACCAGTACCAGTTCCAGGAACTTTTGTTGAACCACCTTCAGTAGCTCCTTCCATTAATGCTTTTCTTTTCTTCTTTTGATAAACAGAATACCCAATGGCAATTCCGATTACTAATAGAATAAGTACGATTACTATGATAACTTTTTTGTTTTTCATCTTTTTATTATTTCAATCCAAGTTTATTTAATCTGCTTAAAAGGTCTTCGTCTGTAGATATGGCTCCTAACCATTCATCATCAACATCTTCGTATAAGGTTTCGCCATTATCACTAACATACTGTTCGTAATATCTTGCAGCATATTCAAGCTCATTGTCATTAAGGTATGCCAGCTTTCTAAGCTCTTGGTCAGCCCCATCTATACAATACCAGCAAGCTAAAACATCATATACATCTTGGGCGTAGCTTTCAAGCTCTTTTTTACGGCCTGGAGTGATGGTTCCTTCTTGCCAATCACCATATTGTGGTCCTAGCCTAGAATCAACTTTAGAAGAGATTTTATTCCAATATCTTCTAATTATGATGAAGGCCACTAAAGAACCTAAAATGATCCAAAACCATTTATTTTTCATCAAATTCATTGCGCCTTTACCGGCTGCTGATGCCACTGCTGCTGCTGCCATATCTTCTAGTTACAGAACATTCCAAATAAGTCTTGTCCAGTTTCGGTAGTATAATACCCTGGACCTCTTAGCTGGTCTGTGTTATTACATTGATAATTAATAGTTCCGTTCACTACTGCTTGTGGAGCAGTATATCCAAGTGCGGTTTTACCGGAAACAAGAGGGTTTGTAATTTTTGTTGAGCCAACATACCTATTAGAAGCGTCATACACTTTTAAGGTAAGTTCTGAAGGAGTTATTCCGTCTCTGTCTTGAACCAGATTGATAACATCATTGATGTTTGATTTAAGCTGGGCGCTTCCAGCCCCTTGGTCCAAGGCGTTGACGCCTTGTGGACTTACTACTAATTCATCACCAGTTACCGGATCTACAACTGTGGTTGTTGATACCGTGGCTAGAATTTGATTGCCAATGTCTTTGCTGTCTGCTTTTTTAGCTGCAGCTTCTTTTTTCATTTTATAACCGATAAAAGCCAATACAAATACAAGTATTGCCATTAAAAGGATGATTATGTGTGTAGGCTTCATTTGCTCTTTTTTAGTTTCTGGCCTGGGCTAAATGCCCAGGCTAGATTATTAACTATTCTGAATACAACTCAATACCACTATGTTGTCGCTTCAGCATCTTCTTCGGTTTCACCAGCTGGTAAAGTACCGTTCATTGCTTTCATAGCTTTCTTTTGACCGACTTTGTTACCAGCCCAAAAAGCGATTGCACCTACTAATAAGGCTACAACCAGAATTACCATCATTCTTTTCATCTTGCTTCGTTTTTATAGATTAATTAAACTTTTACTTTATTATTTGTCTTTGTTGAAAAGGCCGGATAAAAAGCCGCCACCGTTTCCGCTGTCAGCTCCACCTCCAGAAGCTCCACCTCCACCACCGCCAACACTCATGCCGGTGAATATTGATGAAACTGCATTTCCAATAGAACCTATCGTATTTAACCAGTCTCCAACGCCAGCGCTTTCTTGCGCGTCAATCTGAGCTTGGTTGTTTGCATAATTCAAATACTGCAAAGCGATTGCCGCTTCACTTGCCGCTTGCTGTTGTCTAGCTTGCGATTCTCTGTTTTTTCGTTGTTCCTGCATAAAAACCACTGCGATAATGGCTACAATGAGAACTACTACTATAATAATTATGCTTTTTTCCTTCATTACCTTTGTTTTATCCACCGCCCATGCTGCCCATGCCTAAGAATATATTTCCTACACCTTCACTAACTGCAGCTTGACCCATAAACAAGTCTTGCCATCTAAATTTTTGGTCTTCTCTTCTTGAATCAATTTCGGTTCGATAATTTAAAAGCGCTGCCATCAATGATGCTTCTTCACTTGAAGCGTTATGTTGAGCAGCAAGCCTAGCTTGTTCTGTTTTTTTGTTTACAGCAAAAACTATAACTATCAAAACAGCCAGAACTATAACTATTATTATCAAAGCCTTGTCTTTCATCAATTAAGGGTACATATTTTTGTAATCTGCGCCTTTTACGCAATCAGACTCACACGCTTTAATACACTTGCATCTGTCTTTACATAAAATCTTAATTGGATGAACATCACAAAGAGACTTACAATCTTTTTTACAATCCCTAGGAGAAGGCCCCATTCCAGTTGTGTCCTGGAGAGCTTCTAACATACTAGGAATATTGCTTGAAGGTGCTACACCTCCATCAATAGATCCTGCAGCTCTATTTGAGTTACTAGTTCCTTTAAAAAGCAAAAACAATAGCACTGCCGCTAAAATTATTACCAAAATCCAAATGCCTTTTCCTTTCATTACGCAACTCCCGTTAATTTCTGGTAAGCACAATTGTTTACTTCCAGATTAGTGTTATACATTAACTCACATTCATTTTGAGCGTTTCTAACAGCAACCGGATCAAAAGCAGACAAATCTACCATGGCTGTGCTAGTTGTTGTTCCAGGGGCCTTCTTTTTGCTTCTTAGCCAAAAGAAAACTGCAGCCGCCACTACAACAATGATTAAAATCCAATAGATTGGCTTCATATCTGTTTAGGTTACTGAGTTTAATTTAGACTGAACACAAGCGTTTACTTCAGCATTTGTGTTGTACATTGTTTCGCACTCCATTGTGAATTGGTCAATCAAGGCTTGCTCATTGCCGCCAGAATTATTTTGACCCCATCCTCCAAAGCTACCAAACAAGCCGGACAGCGAATTGATTACCCCACCAACACTATCTAATGTGCCAGCTAAACCAGCTCCATTTTGATTTTGATTGTTGATACCATTCATGCCGCCAGACAACATTAATTGTTGTTGCTGTTGAATTGCTAATGCTTCAGCTTTTCTTCTCTGGCTAGAACGCCAAACAAAAAACCCGATAAGCGCTAAAACTACTAGTCCTAAAACTATGTAAATCGTATTTCCTTTCATTATCTAAGTATTTTGACCTGGCCACCGTGCTGAATCATGTCTGTCCATTCAATTGGTGCGCCGGCAACCATTCCTCTAGTAACTCGAATACTGTTTGGATCAGTTAATGGTCTATTTAAAATTTCTCTAACATTGAAAGCATAAATCTCCCCGTTCTGGCCACGGAAGCCGGCTACGTCTTGTCCGTCTATGTGTAATTGTGCCAAAACTTCTAAATCTTCTGGACCAGTAATAATGATGCCGACCTTCTTAAAAGCTCGAATCGTATTTCTGGGAGAAACCGCGTAGGCGAATTTTAATCGCTCATATATATCATCTTGAAGAAAAAGACCCTTTGCCGATATCGGAATAAGGTAGGGTGGTTTCGCTCCAGGAGTTGATTTAGGGGTGTTTTTACCTTTCATTTGTACTGTATTTAGAATTAGGCTCAAAAAAAAGAGGTAGTAGGACTACCCCTTTTTCAACCGTAATATCACTCTATCTTACTGGTGTAAACGTATCTACGTTAGCAATTGCAACCATGTGAAGCAAGATGGTTAACGAATTTGCAGCAAAAACAGTGAATTCTAAAAACTGGTTTGAATCGATAAGCCATTTTCCTTTGGCTACGTTCAATGTCTCTTTCTGATCGGTTTTTTGTTGCGTGAACGCAATGTTGTTCGATCTGTCGTCAATAATTAAGTCCGGGTGGATTAATTTATGAAAGAACTCCGTGTTTAACTGAGTAAGGTCAGCCGAAATAAGGTGAATTTCGTTAATAACTACCGGCTTGTAGTTAATAAGGTCTGAAAATCCTTGAACTTTCAAACAACCCACACCTAATTGGTCTCTGATAATCGCGTTATCAGCAGCACCAGGCGTTAAATTGAAACGCGCATAAGAATCTGGGAAGGCCGCAACCGAACCGATTCTCACTTTTTGGTCTGTAGCTCCCACTCCAGTGTTATTAATACTGAACTGAACTACTGGGTTCATTCTTCCTCTTACGTTTGCAGTTTCAAGTAAAAGCGCTTCAACTTTTGCTCCAGAAACCGAACGTACTTTAGTCATTCCAGACAAATCTCCAGGTCCAGCGTTACCACCAGCAAATGCTACGGGGCGACCCATATTAGATGCCGCTGACTGCGGAAAAGGTTGTTTTGTTACTGGAATTAAACCAGACGCTTCTTCTGACGTTTCGTAATTAATAACGTTCTTGTCAGTACCAGCTGTCACGGTAAGATCATGTAATTGTCTCATTTCTTCAATGATTTTAGTTATAAAAATTTCTTTATCAAAGAACGGACAAAGCCATACAAACAAAGGATTTGAGTGGAACTAATTTTGGAAATATTTTTGGTTAGCAAAATGGAAACCGTATTCAAAACGGCATAAAACAAAACGGTTTGACAAATAATGCCAAACCGTTTTTAACTGAAAAATTTAGTAGAGAAACTAACTAATCAAGCCATTTTTTGTCTTTTGCTTCTTTTTGCACCTCACTAAGCATTTCATCTAAATTAGCGTTCAAGACAATATCTATTATTTCAGAAAAGTGCTTTACGTGCTCATGGGCTAAACTTTCCTTATTTTCATTCATTTGAAATTGCACACGCGATTTTTCAGCATAAAGCACTGAGAAAACTATGTCGTCATTTTCTGGATTACCATCTGCAGAGGGCTTGTAATCGATTACAATTCGTCTTATTTGATGCTCACCTTCTATTGGCTGACCTTTAAAGTCAACCTCCCCTCTCATAAACGCAAGAACTTTTGGTTTTTGCTTTTGGATCTGCGGCTTTATTTTAGGGAGCAGTTTTTTAGCAATCATTTTCATTATCTCTTGACCAGGATTAAACTTAAATCTACTTCCTACAGATTTCTTTTTAGCCGGTACTGCAGATGGTTCACAAGTTTGAATTTGCAACGCGCAATAATCTTTTGCTATCTTATCGCTTGTAAGATTTATTGCTGTTTTATATTGCTCAGATGCTTCTGCAAATTTTTCTTGCGCAAATAGCGCGTCTGCTTTTTCTTTTACTTCCTGGTAACTACTCATAATAACTTAAAATTAAGTGGTAAAAATTTTTTAATATATCAATTATGCCATAGACAGCTAAAAACAATACGATATTGCTCAAAACGTTCATGTAAGGCTTTTCTTTCCTTACCTCTTGGCTCTGTTGGTAAACTCGGTCAATTTCTTCTCTGCCCATTCTTTATTTACATTTTGTGGCTTTAATTTGCCAGTTGTGGTATCAATTACTATGTGAGGGAATCTATGCTTGCCCATTCCAGAATTATCATAAAATTGCTCTGGCTCTTCTAGTATGCTTGGGAACTCTTCGCCATAAAGTCTCATTAATTCAGCTGCAAGCATACACTCTTCAAAATTCTCAATTTTATCTTCAAACTTAGCTTTACGCCCTTTAGTCAGATAAATAAACCAATGTGAAACATAAATTGAAAGCCCTTCTAATATTAAGCCTGGAGAATGGACTATCATTATCACATCAATACTGTATTCAGCTCTAAACTCCATGAGCCTTAATAAGTCATGGCCAGTTTGTACGCCAGGATTTAATCCTTTCATATCATCAACAATGACCAGTGCGTTTCTCAGCTCGTTTAATGGCTTTCTGCCAGTTTTTAGATATTTCTTTTCACCATCCCACCATCCAGAATCACCTCCATACAATCTGTAGTTCGGATCTATCAAATGTCTAAACCTATGCTGTGGGTCATAACCAGCAATTATGCCGTCTGGATTAGCCATTCGCCATTCATTTGCATATTGTTGGGCCGTAACAGATTTGCCGGTACGATTATACCCAATAAACATGAAAAAGAAAACCGGTCTCCAATTCTTGGACATTACGCTGCTTGTCTATAGTGTATAATTGGTTTACTGTGGTCTGCAAATAAAAGCCCTTGTTCACAAAGCGTTTTAACATGGTCCTTTAATTTTGGAGGATCTATATTCATCCTTTTGCCCATTTCTTTCAATGTGATTGACTCAATATCAACCGCAGCTAAAATTTGATTACGGAAACCTTCTTTTCTTTTGCGTTGTTTTTCTTTTTTTGCTTGGATTGCGGCTTTTGCAGCATCTTCTTTCTTTTCTTTTCGAATGTCATAACCCATTTTCCAAGTCATTCCAAAATAAAGCAATGCAGCTATAACCAAAGCGGCCACTGGCCCCATTTTAGCCTGGTATCTATAAAATACTTTTGCCAGAAGAGCTGTAAGAGTTTTCTTTTTAGAACTTTCCAGTTCAAATTTGTGGCTGGGCTCTTTTGCAAATGCTCCTACTCCAATACTATTGAAGCCGTCAAACATTTCGATAACGAGCTCTGCAGTAATAAAAAGGTCCTCTTCACTTAAACCTTCTTCATCCGCATTAAAATCACTTTCCAGGAATTCCTTTTTTTCGGCTGCAGTTGGTTCGTCAGACAACTCTTCATGCGGTCTAGCTGCTTCAGCGGTACTTTCTTTAGTTGGTGCTGCAGTTACTTGACTAATAAAGTCACTGTTGTCTCCCCAGTCAATTGCTACGCCCTCGTGCGTATCTTCACCTCCCCCGGATTTGGGTGTGGGCACTGAATTTTTACCCGGAGATTTTTTCTGGTCTGTTGGCTTTTTCTTGCTAGTCGTTTTTTGAGAAGCAGCTTCTTCTGCAGCTGCTTTTTCTGCGGCGGCTTGGTCTGCAGCTTCCTTTTCAAGTTGCTCCGATTCCTTAACAGCGGCAGCTTCTTCATTAACGTTTCTTTCTAGCACTTCAGCGTCTTCCACATGAGTCTTTGCCATAAATATTTGTATTTGTCAACAATAAAGGGTTTAAAAAATAATCATTTTACTAACTTTAGCGTTTGCAAATTTAGCATTATGAAAACAGTAAGCGGAATCAGTCAAGCCAATTTAACCAAATTTCTACAGTTTTATTTTGAGGATGATTTTCACTACTGTAAGCTACATAAAGCCAAAGGTGAATTCCATGTATTGATCAACAATACGGTTACAAAAGAAATTGAAGATAAGTGGAAAAATTACTGGAAAGACCTTGGTGTTCCAATTAAGTTTCTACGCTATTTGCCGCCATCAGAGGACGCTTAAACAGCTTCTTCTTCCTTTTTCTTGTCCTTTACTTTGGTGATGGTCCAGGTTTCGCTAAACAAAGCGCTTTTAAATAAATAACCAGCAAACTCACCTTTAGTAAATCCAAGATAGGTCCAGCAATTAAATCCTTTTTCAGAAAGTTCATCTTCAGTAATTTCTAAAACTCCATTTTTAGACTTCTCTTTCCAAAGCGAATTAATTATAGTTTCCGCTTTTTTCTCATCATTCTCTGTCTCAGATCCTTTTTCCGCTTTTTCTGCAGCGGCTTTATCTGCAGCAGCTTTTTCTTCTGCAGTTTTTTCTTCATCTGATTTAGACTCAGATTTTTCTTTTTCCGCTTTTTCTGCAGCGGCTTTATCTGCAGCAGCTTTTTCTTCTGCGGCTTTTGCTTCTGCAGCTTTTTTAGTTTCTTCGTCTGGGAAAATGTCCTTTAGATCTGAAAGAATCGATTTTGAATTAGCTTCTAGCTTTGTCTTCCATTGTTTTTTCAACGGCTCAGAGTCTTCCAATTCATCCCACTTTGATTTGGTGGTTTCAAATTTTGTAATTGCTCTTCTTAAACTTGGAGTTGCCAATTTACTTTTTTCAACATCAATTTTATTCGAATTGATGTAATCTAAATGCGGCGTTTCCAGTGTCATTTTTGCTTCGCTCATAATATTACGGTTTTATTATTTTTTTACTGCTTTCCACTTATTAACCGGACAACTTTTATTTGCCCACCAGGTTTTACCTTTTACAATTTTTCCCGGTATGTTTAACATATAGCAACCACAAACTTCGCAACTAGGGTGGTTTTTAAACCCTAACAAGGAATCCATCATCCTTTGTTTTAAGGCTGGACAATTCCGGCAAATTGCCATCCTTTTGGCTTGAAGTTCTGGAGATACATATTCTGGCATAGTTCAAAATGGATTATAAAGATACTTAATTGATTTTCATTTAGAAAGCAGAACGGAAAGCAATTTGATTTCCGTTCTGCTAATAATTGTGCTTACGCCTTTAATTTGCTGAATTATCCGAATAATATTTTTTTGATATCGGCTTCAGCTTTTTCGAGAATCTTTTTTATCTGCGCTGCTTTGTCTGGTTTTTGCGTTTCAGCAACTTTAACCATAGAACGGATATATGACTCGGATTTTTCTTTGACGATTGTTGGAGCTGTTTTTTTAGGCGGTTTGTTTTTATCTTTTGCCATTTCTGCACGCTCAGTTTTTGACTGTTCTAAACACTCATCAATCTCTTTTGAAGCCGTTTCAAAATCAGAGATTACTTTTGACTTTGGCTTAGTACGCGTATATCCTTTAACATCTTCTCCATCAATGAACTTCTCAACTTGTTCACTAGTAAGAACGTCTGAAACAATTGGTTTTTCAAGTTCGCTTTTGCCGCCTTTTGGATAAAATTCAAGACGCCACTTATCCTTTTCGTTTTTGTATTGAGGAATAACATCTACAATCATCCCTTCAATCCAGTTTTTGTTGTCGGATTGAAAATAGATCTTTTTGCCGATCAAAGTTTTTGACAAAGTAGTTTCAGAAAGTGATTTCGATTTTTCCGGTTTTTTGGTTGACGGCTTTTTTTCAGAGTACTCTTTTAAATTTCCTTTGTCTTTGGACTCCATAAATTCTTTACCGAACTGCTTTTCCATTTCGGCTTTAGTTGGAGCTTTTTTACTAACAATGTCAATCCATGTGCTTGTGTCGTCTGACTGTTTAGTGGACCTATCCACCTTCCACGTTTTGCCTTTCATTTCATCTGACCAGTCCTCTTTTGCCACAACCATTATCTGCTCATCTGTTGGCATACCCAAGTTCCATTTTTTATCAATTCTTGCTGTGAAATTTCCGGAATCTGGATCTCTTGAAACAACTATTCGGTCATGCTTACCATATCCAGTAACAATTGAATCTTGGTCTTTTACAAGTGTATTAAAGTGGCCAGACTCTCCATGGGGGCTTTCTGATTTAGTAGATTTGATTTTTGGCTTTGAGCCTTCAATGGCTTCTTTTGTATTTGATATTCTTGTATTCAGAATTTCAAGTGCTTCTTTTTCATTTACAGAATATCCTTGTGCCGCTAATTCTTCCATGTAACTACCGTCTGGCTGTATTCCGTACCATCCAATTTCTATGTTTTCCAGGTCTTCTAATACGTATGTATAGTCCTTTTCTGGATAAGATAAGTCTCCACCGTTATTTACGTGTCTGTCAAACAACGTTCTTAATTGCATAAACTTATCATCTACCTCTGCAGATTTTTTTGGTTTTGACTGCTCAACCTTAGTTAACTGGCCTTCTTTAAATGTCTTAGAGCTAATTTTTGTTTTTTCTATTTCGGATGGCCTAAAAATTCCTTTTTCATCAATAAACACGGCAACTCCTTTTTCTAAATAAGTTCCTGGAGTATCTTTTGATGAAGCGTGAACCTCGTGGTACTGATTTCCTTTACTGTCTTTATAAAGCGGAAGTTTAGAGGGGTCGTACTTTTTATTTTTAATAACAGCTCCAGCTCCAGCGTTCGCAAAAACTCCATACCATAAAAATCCATCTTCAGCGTGTTCGCCAAATGATTGCTGGCCTTTCTCCCATTCTTCATCTTCAAGAATGTCTTCATCTTCCCAGTCTGCAGTTGTTACCAACATATCAAGCGATAAGTCTGCAGAACCTTTTTTGTCGTATTTTTCAATTATCTCAACCTCGTTCGGCTCAGTGTACTTCACGATAAAGTATTTTTCTGGAAAATCTAAAGGAATGACTTGAATTCTAATTGTATCAGAAGCGATTGAGTCTTCGCCGTCTTCAATATACACGTCCATTGGATTCGATTGATCAATTTCAACACCCATATTTTTGGAAGACTTAATAATTTCATCACGTTTTGCAAAAGCATCTTCTATGTTGCTAAAAACTTCAAATTCTGGATCCGAGTACCCTTCTCCAGAAACAGTTTGAGCAAATAAATAAGCTACTTTGCTTTTAGATTCTGATTTTTTAGCTGAAGGTGTTAATCCTTTTGACTCTAAAGCCGCTACTAATAGCTTGTCCAGTTTTTTTGCGTCTTCATTGTCGGTTTTATAGCCGTCAGACAATATTGATATTGTTTCAATGTCTTCTTGGTTTTCTTTTGGAAGTTTAGTTATAACTAAACCATTGTCAATTAACGTTTTGATTTTGTAACTCATTTCGCTTTTTTTTTCAGTTTCTATTTCAATTTCTTCAGACTCAATAATTAAGTCTTCTGGTTGCCAAACCTTGTTTTTATTGGCTTCATAAAAGGCTAGAGCAAAACCTTTTGGCGTTGCTGACCTAATGTTTTTTGTTTTTTCAGATTTACCGCCAAACCTTTGCATAACACTGCCTTGGGGCGAACCCTTCACCGGCTCAATTGGTTTTTTATCTGGAGAGTTAAAACTGCCCCAAAGTCCGGTTTTTTTCGTGTACGTGTTAGTTCGCAATATTAATTCTGCTTCTTCTGCAGTAACTCCTATTCCTTCTTTTTTTCGAATTCGGTCAAGCTCTGCCAACTCCTCTGGAGTGATATTTAACCATCCAGCATACTCGTATGGCTGAAAATATTCTTGTACTGGCAAACCAGTTAATTTTTGCAATCGGCCAACTGGATTTTCTATAGCCCAAAAAAAGGTGCCTTCATATTCCCAATCTGTAGGCTCAAAAAGATCTACTAACCTCATTACTTGCCTAGCCATTTCAACACTTGCTTCTGTTTGACCAGAAGCGTCTTTGGCCGCAAACCATCTTGCGCCACTACAAGCAAAGTCAGTGCATGGAAGCGCTGCAATTATTCCGTCAACGCTATCAAACTGGTCCAATACGGTTTCAGCTGAGTCCAGGAGATTGATGTCCATAAATTCATCTAACTGAATATCCCATTGAATTACATTCCAGCCAGCATCATAAAAAGGCTGAGACCATTCGCCAGTATAGTCAAACAGTGATAGTAAGGTGCGATATGTGCTGGTGTAATCGTTCACTATTCGGTTTCTGTTGCGGTTGGTTGTTCATTAGAGTCACCAGCCCAAAATCTTAATCCTAGAAATATCATTGCCACTACACCATACCAAATTCCAGGCGTTTTTCTGAACTTCCACAGTATAACAATACCGATCAGAACAAAAATAATATTGAAGATGAGAAGAGGATTGTCTTTGCTCCACTCTTTGTTGATTTTATAGCTTGCTTTCATAATGTTTTATCTAATCCATGCTTAAATATGATTTCGTTTTAACGCCATTTTT